>ERZ1034962.5-NODE-5-length-223146-cov-94.522007_pt1 | contig 223146 bp, 185 predicted proteins | sample MGYA00520696_ERZ1034962 | MGnify/ENA primary metagenome ERZ1034962 (study PRJEB33766, sample SAMN09781770) | gut metagenome | biome: gut microbiome | host: Homo sapiens | place: Madagascar | study: EMG produced TPA metagenomics assembly of the PRJNA485056 data set...
GTCGGGCTCATAACCCGAAGGTCGTCGGTTCAAATCCGGCCCCCGCAACCAATTAAAATTTGATGAAGTAAAGCAGTACGGTGACGCGGGGTGGAGCAGCCTGGTAGCTCGTCGGGCTCATAACCCGAAGGTCGTCGGTTCAAATCCGGCCCCCGCAACCAATTATTGAACACCCTAACGGGTGTTTTTTTGTTTCTGGTCTCCCATAAAAAAAGCGCCATTCAGCGCCTTTTTATCATCCTCTTCTCGCCAGCGTCGCCCCATCGGCAAAATACGCTTTAATTCCCGCAAGAATAGACTCCGCAACTTCCTGCTGGAAAGTCGCCGTTTTCAATTTGCGCTCTTCCTCAACGTTACTGATAAACGCCGTTTCGACCAGAATGGAGGGAATATCAGGCGCTTTCAGCACGGCAAACCCGGCCTGTTCAACCTGATTTTTATGCAGCTTGTTGATTTTACCGAGCTTATTCAGCACCGCTTTACCAAACTTCAGGCTGTCGGCAATGGTCAGCGACTGCACCATATCGAACATGGTGTGGTCGACATAGCGGTCACCGCTTTTGCTCACGCCACCAATCAAGTCGGAGGCGTTCTGGGTTTGTGCCAGATATTTTGCCGCAGTACTGGTTGCGCCTTTGGTTGAGAGCGCAAACACCGAGGAACCGCTCGGCTGGCGACTGGTAAAGGCGTCGGCATGGATAGAGACAAACAGGTCAGCACGCTGTTTCTGGGCTTTTGCTACGCGCACTTGCAACGGAATGAAGATGTCTTCATTACGCGTCATGTAAACCTTCATATTGCCCTCTTTCTCGATCAGAGAGCGCAGACGGCGAGCTATTTGCAATACCACATCTTTTTCGCGCGTTTTGTATTTCCCCACCGCACCGGAGTCTTCGCCACCGTGGCCAGGGTCAAGCATAATGACAATCGGACGATCGCGCCCTGCTTTACCTGGTTGTGGACCACTTTGCGCTGGCGGCACCTGCTTTTCGAGGTCGCCTTTGTTGTAATCCTCCAGCAGCGCCAGCAGCGGGTCCTGCATATCCTGTGCATTGGCCGGATAGAGGTCCATCACCAGACGCTCTTTAAACCCGGCGACCGGCGCAAGGGCAAACAGCTGCGGTTTTACGTTTTGCTTTAATTCAAAAACCATGCGTACGGTTTGCGGGTCAAATTGCCCGACGCGCGCCGACTTGATGAACGGGTCGTCTGCACGAATTTGTGCCGCCATCCCCTTGAGTACCGAGTTCAGGTTTACATCTTCGATATCCACCACCACGCGTTCAGGGTTACTCAACGCGAACTGCTTATATTTCAGCTGACGATTTGATTCCACCGTCACGCGGGTGTAGCTGGACGCAGGCCAGACGCGCACCGCCACGACCTGGCTGACCGCAGCCAGACTGACCTGACTTACGCTCAATAGCCACATGGCACCCGCGCCTTGCAGTAAACGACGACGGCTGATTGCAGTGTTGGATCCTGACATGCCTCTCCCGAGCAAAAGAAATCTAAGCTGTGTAACAAGTAAACGACTAATTTGACCGGAAACTTTAGCGAAAGACGCATAATCTGTCATCTAATAAACGGTAAACATTCTTTTTATATTCACGGCATTACTGATAAAAAAGTCGCTCTCGCATAAAATTTACACTTGCACCCCGCGAAAAAACAGAATAAAAATACACTAATTTCGAATAATCATGCAAAGAGGTGTGCCGTGGTAAAGGAACGTAAAACCGAGTTGGTCGAGGGATTCCGCCATTCGGTTCCCTATATCAATACCCACCGGGGAAAAACGTTTGTCATCATGCTCGGCGGTGAAGCCATTGAGCATGAGAATTTCTCCAGTATCGTTAATGATATCGGGTTGTTGCACAGCCTCGGCATCCGTCTGGTGGTGGTCTATGGCGCACGTCCGCAGATCGACGCAAATCTGGCTGCGCATCACCACGAACCGCTGTATCACAAGAATATACGTGTGACCGACGCCAAAACACTGGAACTGGTGAAGCAGGCTGCGGGAACATTGCAACTGGATATTACTGCTCGCCTGTCGATGAGTCTCAATAACACGCCGCTGCAGGGCGCGCATATCAACGTCGTCAGTGGCAATTTTATTATTGCCCAGCCGCTGGGCGTCGATGACGGCGTGGATTACTGCCATAGCGGGCGTATCCGGCGGATTGATGAAGACGCGATCCATCGTCAACTGGACAGCGGTGCAATAGTGCTAATGGGGCCGGTCGCTGTTTCAGTCACTGGCGAGAGCTTTAATCTGACCTCGGAAGAGATTGCCACTCAACTGGCCATCAAACTGAAAGCTGAAAAGATGATTGGTTTTTGCTCTTCCCAGGGCGTCACTAATGACGACGGTGATATTGTCTCCGAACTTTTCCCTAACGAAGCGCAAGCGCGGGTAGAAGCCCAGGAAGAGAAAGGCGATTACAACTCCGGTACGGTGCGCTTTTTGCGTGGCGCAGTGAAAGCCTGCCGCAGCGGCGTGCGTCGCTGTCATTTAATCAGTTATCAGGAAGATGGCGCGCTGTTGCAAGAGTTGTTCTCACGCGACGGTATCGGTACGCAGATTGTGATGGAAAGCGCCGAGCAGATTCGTCGCGCAACAATCAACGATATCGGCGGTATTCTGGAGTTGATTCGCCCGCTGGAGCAGCAAGGTATTCTGGTACGCCGTTCTCGCGAGCAGCTGGAGATGGAAATCGACAAATTCACCATTATTCAGCGCGATAACACGACTATTGCCTGCGCCGCGCTCTATCCGTTCCCGGAAGAGAAGATTGGGGAAATGGCCTGTGTGGCTGTTCACCCGGATTACCGCAGCTCATCACGGGGCGAGGTTCTGCTGGAACGCATTGCCGCTCAGGCGAAGCAGAGCGGCTTAAGCAAATTGTTTGTGCTGACCACGCGCAGTATTCACTGGTTCCAGGAACGTGGATTTACCCCGGTGGATATTGATTTACTGCCCGAGAGCAAAAAGCAGTTGTACAACTACCAGCGTAAATCCAAAGTGTTGATGGCGGATTTAGGGTAAGCGACGAAAATCGCCGGATGCGATATGCGCAATGCCCCAAGCATGATAAGACGCGCATACGTCGCATCAGGCATCGGCACTCATCGTCGGATGCGGCGTGAACGCCTTATCCGACCTACGGAAAATCAAAGTGTTGATGGCGGAGTTAGGTAAGCGATGAAAATCGCCGGATGCGATATGCGCAATGCCCCCAGGCATGATAAGACGCGCATGCGTCGCATCAGGCAATCACATTTATCCCCGCGAACTAAACAACGCTGCCAGCCCGCTACGCCGCTCGGTGCGCGTGGCGATTGCCGCACTTAAAATGCGCTCATCGGCATACAGCGACAGACGGCGACGCGCGCGGGTCACCGCAGTGTAAACCAGCTCTCGTGTTACTACTGGCGTGCGTTGGCTCGGTAAAATCAACGCCGCATGGTCGAACTCCGATCCCTGCGATTTATGTACCGTCATCGCCCACGTAGTTTCGTGCTCTGGCAAGCGACTCGGTTGCACAGACTTAATATTGCCGTCCGGCATCGCAAACCAGACGCGCGTCCCCTGCCCGCGATCCAGCGCAATACCGATATCGCCATTAAACAACCCAAGTGCGCTGTCATTACGGGCAATCATCACCGGTCGGCCTTCGTACCAACGAGAGTGCGGATTACGATGAATTTTGCGCTTCTGTTGCATAAACTGCTCAATTCGCTCATTCAGTCCAGCCACGCCAAACGGCCCTTCCCGCAGGGCGCACAAAAGTTGGTACTCATTGAACGCCTGAATGATTAAATCCGGCTCGGCACGCGCTTGCAGCAGATCCAGATACCGTCCGTAGCCCGCAAGAGCTTCCTCAAGCATCGCAATATAATCTTCGCCGCTCTGTAAAAGTCGTTTTTCGATATCAGTAAAATCCTGCTGAAAAACGGTTTTCACTGCCGTTTTATCACCACGGTTGATCGCCGCAGCTAACTGACCAATGCCAGAATCGCTGCCGAAACGATAGCTTTTTTGCAGCAGGCAGAGACTGTCGCGCAAAGATGCCGCTTCTGTGCCAGTTCCTGCCGGAACGTGAGTTCCCGTCAGGCGACTTAGCTGCCCGGCACGCTCGGCGGTAAAGCCGGCATTGGCATAAGCGCAGATATCGCCCAGCACAGCCCCAGCCTCAACCGAGGCCAGTTGATCACGATCGCCGAGAAAGATCACTCGCGCATGATCGGGCAAGGCGTCGATCAGTCTCGACATCATAGGCAGATCGATCATTGACGCTTCATCTACCACCAGCACATCAAGATGCAGCGGGTTACCGGCATGATGACGTAAACGCTGGCTACCCGGCTGCGCACCCAGCAATCGGTGCAAAGTACTGGCATCTTCCGGAATGCGTTTCTTTTGTTCATCGCTCAGCGGTAACTGTCGCAAAGCCTTGCCGAGAGATTCGGTTAAGCGCGCGGCAGCTTTACCCGTTGGTGCAGCCAGACGGATACGGCAGCGTTCGCCGTCGGCCATTTGAATTAACGCTGCCAGCAACTTCGCCACGGTGGTCGTTTTACCGGTGCCAGGGCCGCCGGAAATCACCGAGATCCGCCGCGTCAGCGCCACTGCTGCCGCCACTTTTTGCCAGTTAATTTCATCACCAGTCGGAAAGAGTTTATCCAGCGTTTGCGCCAACAAGGCTTCATCAACCTCAATGGCATGATTCACTTCGTTGAAAAAACGTGCCACTGTGCGCTCGTTACACCACATGCGATTCAAATAAAGACGATCGCCACAGAGGATCATCGGCGTGGGTTCATCTCCCCGGCTGACCGCTTGTGAAGCCAGCAAGCATTCTTCCCAATTTTGTAGCTCACCGATTTCACTGACACAGGTCGCCAACAGCGGATGCGACGCCTCGTTATTTTCCAGTCGTGAAAGCGGCAAACAGACGTGTCCCTCTCCGGCATCATGACTTAACAGTGCCGCCGCGAGGGTGACGGCGGGATGTTCATCTCCCGCCACAGTCAGGGCAAACTGCACGTCCAGCGGGCGTAGCTGTTTGTGCTCCACAGCTTCCAGTAATTGCTTTTGCAATTTCATTACGCCTCCTCCAGAGTCATACCGGCAAACATCTCATCCATCAGGTCAATCAACCCGGCGTTGGGGCGGGTTGTGTAAATCCCTTGTTGCGGATGTTCTTTATCAACACCACGCAGGAACAGATAAATAACGCCGCCAAAGTGGCGCTCATAGTCGTAATCAGCAATGCGATGGCGCAGATAACGGTGCAGCGCCAGGGTATAAAGCTGATATTGCAGATCATAGCGGTGTGCCTGCATTGTCGCTGCCATAGCCTGTTGGGTGTAAGCCGAACTGTCTTCACCCAACCAGTTGGATTTATAGTCGAGCAGGTAATAACGCCCTTCGTGGCGGAACACCAGGTCGATAAAGCCTTTTAACATGCCACGTACCTGCATGAACTCCAGCGGCGGGCAGCCAGCGGATAGCGGGTCAAACTGGCGAATTAGTGCATCAAGCTGGCTGGCGATGAGCGGTTCGCTAATCGGCAGGTAAAACTCCATCTCTACCTGTTTATCGCGGTCGGAAAGCTGACTCAGGCTAACACCCGTTTCATTGAGAGGTGCCTGGAGGACAGCTGTGATCCACTCAGTCAACACCGGTTCCCACTGCGATTCAAAGCCGCCGAGTTCCAGTTTTTCCTGTACCCAGTTCGGGTCAACCGGCTGGGTAAAATCGAGGTCTTCAAACAAACTGTGCAAGAATGTCCCCGGTGATGCACCGCGCGGGAACTGATGCGGTGTTAACGTCGGTTCTTCAACGACGCTGACCACGCCTGCGGCATCAACATCCAGCCGTGGCATCAGATCCTGAGCGATACCGTGACCACGCTGCTGCAAACCGGAGTAGCTGGTGACACGCCAGTTATCGCCGGGCAATCGTTGTAGCGTCCTCGCATTCAGTTCTGCAGTTAAAACATCATTAACCTGCCAGGGCTGGTTATCACCAGTTTGTGCCGTTTGCCAGGCAATATCATCATCGCATAACGCTTCAATACAGGTGCGAAGCCCTGCCGCATCTTGCGGTTCCCCTTTTTGCAGCAAACGCCCGAGCGCACTTTGGTGAACGTCGGTGTCACCTTTTTTATCGCCACGACGGCGCACCAGCGGTGCAACGCCGAGACTGCAATGCCAAACCGAACGCGTCAGCGCCACGTAAAGCAAACGCAGATCTTCCGCCAGACGTTCGACCTCCGCAAGCTCGACGCTTTCTGGCGCAGCGTTAAGATCCAGAACAGCCTCAAACGAGTGGCGATCGTGATAAAACGCCTGATCCTGGACGCGGAAATTGGTAATAAATGGCAACCAGACCAGCGGATATTCCAGCCCTTTTGATTTATGGATCGTGACAATCTGCACCAGATGTTTATCACTTTCGAGGCGCATTTGTTGGCTGGAGGCATTACTGTCTGGCTCGAGGATATGTTGCGATAACCAGCGTACCAGCGCATGTTCACTTTCCAGCTGCGTTCCGGCTTCTTGAAGCAGTTCGCTGATATGCAAGATATCGGTAAGACGCCGCTCACCGCCTGCCGTGGCCAGCAAGTTTTCTGCAATCTTACGCGCCGACATCAGCGCCCGCAGCATCGGCATAACGCCACGTTTGCGCCAGATTTGCCGATAACCATCGAACTCTTCGACCACCGCGTCCCACGCATGTTCGTCATTATTCAGCGTTTCGATATCCAGCGCGTTCAGCCCCATCATTGACGTTGCCAGCGCACTACGCAGGGTGTTCTCACGTTCGGGCGTCATCACCGCCTGCAACAACCAAAGCATTTCCTGCGCTTCCAGAGTTTCAAAAACACTGTCGCGGTTCGAAAGGTAAACGGAAGGGATTTCCAGCAACGTTAAGGCATCGCGCACCTGGGCGGCCTCCTGGCGGCTGCGCACCAGCACGCTGATGTCCGAAGCACGCACCGGACGCGCGTCGTCGCCGTTCATCAGCAACGCTTCGCCCCGCTGTCCGGCTTGTAGCCAGTCGCGGATTTGCGCAGCACATACCTGCGCCATAGTACTTTGATAGTCGCCAACGCCGCAGCTTTCGCCTTCCATCAGCCACATTTTCATCGCAGGCTGCGTTTCACCTTTAAATACAAAACGTAACGCCTGATTTTTCCCGGCTGATTTCACTGGAATAAACGGTATTTCGCGAAATATGAACGCGTCATCAGTCTGGCTGAAAAGCTTGTTCACGCTGTTCACCATTCCTGGTGCGGAACGCCAGTTGGTGTCTAAAGTGTAGTGGGCGTGAACTTCGCTACGCGCCCTCATATAAGTGAAGATATCCGCACCCCGGAATGCATATATGGCCTGCTTCGGGTCGCCAATTAGCAACAATGCGGTTTCCGGCTGATGGTGCCAGATACGGCGAAAAATTCGGTACTGCTGGGGGTCGGTATCCTGAAATTCATCGATCATTGCCACCGGGAATCGCGTACGGATCGCCGCTGCCAACACCTCACCGCTTTCGCTACGCAGCGCGGAATCGAGCCGACTTAACATGTCATCAAAACCCAATTCGCCACGGCGGCGTTTTTCACGCGCTACTGTTTCGCGGATCTCAGCCAATGCGCGGGTGATCACCAGATCGCGGATCGACAATGGTTCTGCAAGCAGTTGATCGATCGCCTCAAACAGTGGATGTCGCGGGGTTTCCCCCCCGGCTTTCGTGCGATCTTCTAAGAAACGCTGGGAGAATTTTTCCAGCGACTCTGGCAACTGATAACTGTTGGTCTCTTCTTCTGCCCAGGCGCTGATCTTGTCGATCCATTTAGCCTGATTGCTACGGTTAAACTTGCGTCGATCAATACCAGAAGATTCGATCAGCGCATCCAGTTCACCCACTGCGTCGCGCCACTGCTGTTTTACCGTATCAATACGCGCCACAATTTGCGCGTGGCGGGAAGCCAGCGTTTCATCATCGGGCGGCGGTGCTTTGATAACCGGCGCTTCGCCTTGCAGATAACGATTAATATCGCGCAGCAACGCCTGCGGCCCTTTCCAGGTTTCAAAGACGACCTGGGCTATTTCACGCGGCAGCGGGTAGCAGTGGCGACGCCAGAAATCGGCGCAGGCCTGGTAGCGTAGCAGAGACTCATCTTCAATCAGCTGCTGCTCAAACAGCATACCGGATTCAAAGGCATTCAGGTTGAGCATGCGCTGGCAAAAACCGTGAATAGTAAAGACTGCCGCTTCATCCATCTGCCGTTCGGCTAACAACAACCACTGCGCGGCTTGCGCTTTATCGTCGATCTCTTCCAGCAGGCGTTCGTACAGTGGATTGTCGGTGGTTTCACGCAGACAGGCGATGCGCAACTCGTGGATATTGCTACGGATACGACCACGCAATTCTGCCGTGGCAGCCTCGGTAAAGGTGACCACCAGCAGTTCTTCAACGGTCAGCGGGCGGGGAAAGGCGGCGGAACCGCCTAGTCCAAGTAACAGGCGCAAATAGAGCGCCGCAATCGTAAAAGTTTTGCCTGTGCCGGCAGAGGCTTCAATCAGGCGCTCGCCCTGTAAGGGCAAGCGCAAAGGATCTAGTGTCTCGGCGACATCACTCATTCTTTTCACTCATCAGGGGCATTGTTTGCTGCAACGCGCTGACGTTCTCCCACACTTTCCAGCCTTCAGGATGCACATATTCGGCTTTCCCGTTCTGGCTGCCGGAAATCTGCGACAGAATAGCCATGCCTTGCGGCTCGACCACCGCCTGATGGAAGAAATCAGCAAGTTTTTGCGGCGTCAGCAGTTTTATCTGGGCCACGATTTTATCACGCGAATCGAAGCGCATATTGCCGCGATCGAAATCTTTACTTAACTTCGATGCTTCTTCGCCGAGCGTTTGCGGTGCCTGCAGCATCTGGGTAATTACCGCCTGCTGGATTTGCGCAAACTCATCTGGCTTCATCGCTCGCAATTTTGCCTCTGCGGTTGGGAAAAACGCCTTGTAACGCTCCCACAAGAATGAAGGCTGTTTATCATTGCTTTGCAAAAGGAAGCCCATGCCCCACTGACGCCCCACGCTCATTGGAAACGCAAACACGGCATAGCCCAATTGTTCTTCGGTACGCAACTGATTGTAGAACCACGGCTGTACGATCTGCCCCAACAGAGAGCTATAGGCTGAGCTGGTGTATTCATCGTAGCCAGTCGGTACAAATACCGCTGCCAGTGCGGAGTCGGTGCTGTTACCGGCTTTTTCAAAGATGACGGATTGTTTTTTATCGACCACGACATCTTTGTTTCGACACCACTCTGAACCATCAGCGCCCAACTGTTTTTGCACATCGCGTGCCAGCGTTGTTGCCTGGTCCTCGGTCATGTTGCCGATAACCATAAACTCTGGTCGAGCCCCTGATTTTAAGGCGTCGCGATAGGCCAGCACCTCTTTCAACGTAATGGAGGGCAAAATTTTGCGCCGTTCATCTCGCGAGAAGTAAGGTACCTGGGAGAGCATCTGCGCGGGCATAATCGCCTGCTCGAACGCTTTGCCCTTTTCTGCGGAATCCATCATCTGGTTATACCAGGACTTCGCCTGCTCAAGCTGATCTTCCGTAGCGGTATAGCTAAAGTACCCATCGAGCAATGCCTGGAACAGCTGCGGCAGACGCTGGGTGTAGCCATTAGCATTAACCATAAGGCCGTTGTTAGCGTTGGTGGAAAAACTTATGCCACCAACCGACGCCTGGTTACTTAACTGATCAAGCGCCAGCCCGGCAAGATAATCATTGAGCGCAAACATCACCTGATTGCGGGCGCTGTCCATGGCTTTCGGATTACGCAAAATCAGGCTGACATCAGCTTTGGGCTCGCTGGCAAAATAACGGCTTGGCGCATACACCACGCGCAGATTCGACTCATCAACAATCAGCTCTGGATGGTCATATTTCTTCTCTGACTTAATCAGCGAGAAATCGTCAGGAATATAGGGGTTAAGCTCCGGTAAGGAGAGCGCAATATTGGCAGCTTTTTGCTGCCAGTCAGCGAAAGTTTGTTCGCTGATTTTATCGACCTGATACGGCGCATCGACAAAATAAGCCGTTTTATTGTGCGGCTCTTTCGGGCTGATATACCAGATACGCGCATTCTGCGGCGTCATCATCGCCAGACGTTCTTTTACTGCTTTAGCATCGTACCGATCGGCAATATTGACTGCATCCAGCGTATGCTCAACAGGAACGCGAATCATGGTATCTGCCAGCCATTCGACGTAATCCATATCACGGGTGATTGACGGATAACGGAAGTCGATATCCAGCACATTCGCCAGTTCATCGAAGTATTGTTTATCAATCCCTTTTTCGCGTAATAGATTGAGGTAGCTAAAAATGGCCGCCACAACCTGATCGCGATTCGCCAGACCTTTATCGGTTAAAGACGCAGAGATCGCTAATACGCCGCTGTTGCCGTTGACGATAGGATCGGAGTTGGCGCTAATGCCCTCAACTAATCCCTGCTTTTGCAGCCAGTCAGACAGTGTACCTGGGCTGCGATTGCCAATCAGATAGGTAATCAATTCATCGGTTTTACTACGGAACTTCGCTGAGTTGTTATCGATGCGAAACTCAACGCGCAACACTTTACGCGGCAGTGCCGGGACGTAATGAATGATAATGCCCTTTTGCGCGTCGGTGACTACCGGCACGGTGATTTCCGGTTTTTTGCTCTCTTTGTTCGGCACGCGACCAAAGGTGTCCGCCGCCATTTTTGCCAACTCCGGCAGCGGTTTATTGCTGTAAATAACCGCCTTCATCAGATTGGCGGAATAGTACTTCTCGTGGAAATCTTTCAGCGCCTGCTGCACCGGATTACCAGGTTTGTCGCTTAAAGTTTCGAGGTTACCACCAGAAAACTTTGAACCGGGGTGTGCCGGGTTAATGGTTTCTGCGCTGACCTGTGCCATGCGCATCCCGTCACGCGTACGCGCCATGGTTAATTCAGCGTTCACTGCATTACGCTCACGTTCGGCGTATTTCTTGTCGAGCAAGGGTTCTGCAATAGCATCGGCCAGGCGGTCTACCGCACCGGGCAAGGCGTCGTTCTCAACTTCCAGATAGAAAGCCGTGCGATACGGCGCAGTGCTGGCATTGTGACTACCGCCGTGCATTTTGAGATATTCGGCCAGACTGTCAGCCTGCGGGTACTTTTTCGACCCCATCAGACTCATATGTTCAAGGTAATGTGCCAGCCCCTGGTACGCCTCGGGATCTTCCAGCGACCCAACGGGCACCACCAGCGCCGATAGCGATTTAACTGCCTGCGGATCAGAAACCAGCAAGACCACCATACCGTTATCCAGACGTATAGCCTGATACTGGCGGTTATCTTTATCACTTTTACGGATGGTTTCCTGAATCGGCTGCCATCCCGTTTCTGCCTGACTTAAGGGTGCCCAAAGGGCAACTAACAACAATAATGCTTTGAACCAGGTGCTGCGGGGCATTCACGGACCTCATAATCAACTTTATTTTCTGGCCAGATTCAACAGGTTAACGCAAATCATCTGCCAGAATTTAATCTTGTGCTGCACGAGTCAGCCTATGTTTATATAACCATCAGTCCGTGACTGGTGCGCATCATAAAGTAAGCGGACAGATTGCGCAATTTTTATACAGCGCTCATGACTGATTAAAGCGAAACAGCGGTAACAGGAAACGTTGCGACTGTTCAACGATGGCCTCCATTGTCTCTGGTGTTAATTGCCGCCAGAGCCTTTGATACCAGATATCATCACCTTCGCCACGCACCATCATGTTGCCTTCGTAAGCCTGAAGGAATTTCGTACGGGCTTTTTGCAACGTGGAATCGTCATCCAGCATGGCATCGTTTTGCGCGTCATAACAGGTTTTTAGCCACGCGCCGCCACTTTCAGGTAACACCAGCAATGGCGCGGACATCCCTTCACGATACCCCTCAATCAGTTGTGAGAGGTAATGCAAAGCCTGTTCGGCTGCAAGCGGCGGAAAACGCCACTCGCCGTCTTTGCGTAGAAAAAGGCGACTTTCACCATTACCACCGCTGGCACAGTAGACAAGGTGTTCCAGCCAAAGTTGCATTCCCTGCGCCACACTTAATAAAGAGGGACGCCAGCGCAACAGGCCATCCGGCTGCACCTGCGGCAACCAGCCAGTTATCTGCACACCGTTGCAGGCGAGATCAATTTCCATACTCTGCCCCGGCTGGCGACAGGCAATGACTCTGTCGGCAAGCTGCTGCATCTCCTGGCACTGTGTTTCCCAGAAAATTTCACCAAAAGCGCCATACGGTAAATCCCCTGCCGCCCGGAAGCGGCGGAACAAGCGTTCGGCATCATCCTGCTCAACCAGTGCATTCAATAACTGCTGATTGATTTGATAACGGCTAAGTCCTTCCAGAATAAATGGCTCGGTGTCGGGGATTTCGCTGTCTTCAGTACGGAAGTTCACCTGCAAACGCATCTGGAAGAACGCCCGCACCGGATGTGCCCAGAATCGTTGTAGCGTTTCCAGCGGCACGGTTTCCGGTAAGGTAAACGGCAGCGGCTGAACAAATTCAGAATGTGCTTTACCAGCCTGGCTGGCCGCAGGTAGCCATTCACGAGCATAGCTTTGTCGTTCGCCTGGCTGGTAGTTTTGCGGATCAAACGGCATCCGGGTATGGAGGCAAGTAAGATGCGCTTTTACCCTTGCCTCGCTTTCATCACAGTTGAGCGCTTCATCGCCCGGTAGATAATGACTTTGCCCGATGTAGTCGATCAGTTCCTGCACCAGTACCGACGGGAAACGTTCACTGTTATCCTGAATGGAACGCCCGATATAGCTGATATAGAGTTTTTGCTGCGCGGAAATTAACGCTTCCAGGAACAGGTAGCGGTCGTCATCGCGACGGCTACGGTCGCCACGCTTCGGTTTCTGGCTCATCAGGTCAAAGCCCAATGGCGCAAGCTGACGTGGATAAACGCCGTCGTTCATTCCCAGCAGGCAAACCACTTTGAACGGAATTGAACGCATTGGCATCAGAGTACAAATGTTAACCGGTCCGGCGAGAAAACGCTGGCTGATACGTTCTTGATCCAGACGCTGTGCCAGTTCATCACGCAATAGTGACAGCGGCACCGCGTCGCCATACTGCGCACCTAAACCTTCGGCGATAATCGCCTGCCATTGTTGTTCGATCAGCGTCATCGCCGCTTCGGTTTCCGCATCCGGCAGGAAGAAGGCGTTGAGCATATCGCGACAAACCGGCAACCACTCTTCCAGCGGACGCTCCTGTGCCAGCCCGCGACGCCAGATGTTTAGCTGCATTAGCAGTGAAGCCAGATGCCCCACCAGTTCTGCAATTAAGCCGCTCGATTCATCATAAGGTAGAACCGATTGCCACTCGCCCTGCGCGCTCTCCATCGCGTAGCCCAGCAACATACGCGTCAGGCCAAATCGCCAGGTGTGTTGACCAGTAGCGGGGAGTTCCAGCTCGCGAACGTTGTCGTCATCTATCCCCCAACGAATGCCGGATTCGTTGACCCACTGGCGTAAATAACGCAGCCCTTCTTCGGTGATGTCAAACCGCGCCGCCAGCACCGGCACATCCAGTAATGCCAGCACGTCTTCCGACACAAAGCGGCTGTCTGGCAACGATAACAGGCTGATAAACGCTTCCAGTACCGGATGCGACTGCCGCGCCCGACGGTCGGAAATGGCGTAAGGCAGGTAACGATCCGCAGGTGCGCTACCAAACACAGCCTGAATAAACGGACTGTAGCTGTCGATATCAGCCACCATCACGATGATGTCGCGCGGAGTAAGTGTCGGGTCTTCTTCCAGCATCGCCAGCAGGCGATCGTGCAAAACTTCAACTTCACGCTGCGGGCTATGGCAAACGTGGAAGGTGATACTGCTATCCAGTGGATCAAGCGGGCGTTTGTTATCGCTACGGGAAAACTCTTCGATGTTCACACCAGCAACGGCACGGTTTTCCAGTTCCAGAATGTCAGACTGAATGTTATGCAGCAGGTTATCTGGCGTGACATCGACAAAGGCGTCCAGCTCCTGGCTGCTCTCCAGGTCAGAAAGGAGATAAATGTAGTCGCGCCCAAGCTTACCCCATGAAGCCAGCAGCGGGTTGCCGACATCCTGTTCACCATCGCTGTTAAAGAGCTGCCCGGCATTTTCGCTATCACGAAATAGCGGCAATTCGCGATCTTCAAAACTGTGTCGACGCTGACGGGTCAGCAGTTTCGCCAGATAAGCAGGATCTTTAATATCGCCCCAGTAATAACGGCAGGGGTTGGTAAACAGGAGATGGATTTCAATATGTTTACCCAGCGCCTGTAGCGCCTGGAGATAAACAGGCGGTAACGCGGAAATACCGCATATAAAGACGCGCGAAGGTAGCCCCGGCGGGCAGGTCGTCGCGGACTCCAGCGTTTCGATAAAGCGCTGATAGAGATTGGCGCGGTGCCAGCGCGGTTGCCCGAGTTGATGGGTATATTCCACCAACGCCTTCCACAACGGCGCTTGCCAGGCCTGTGCTTCTCCCAGCCCTTCAACCAAATGTCCTGTTTCCCACTGTGCCAGCCAGTCCGGACGATAGACCAGATACTGGTCAAACAGGTCCGCCGCTTTTGAAGAAAGCTGGAACAGTTTTCGCTTGTCGCTATCGTCAGTCAGATAATGCCGCAACAGGGTAAAGTCTTCGCGCTCCAACAATTGCGGCAGCAGAGTCATCAGTTTCCAGCTCATGCTCTGTTTGTTAAAGGCGCTCTCTTTGGGGATTTCCGGTAACACCCGGACGAACATATCCCAGATAAAGCTCGCTGGCAGCGGAAAATCAATGTTTGCCGCAATACCAAACTTTTGCGACAGGGTCATTTGCAGCCACTGCGCCATACCGGTACTTTGCACCAGAATCATCTCTGGTTCGAAAGGATCGTCCAGCCGTTCGCGTTCGACAATAAACTCCATCAACGCTTCCAGCACGTCCAGACGATTGGAATGGTAGACCCTTAACATAGCGGCTCCTGACTACTGACGATTCGGGCAATGCAGGCGGGTCATCTCGCCTTCTCTGCCCCCGGGTGAAACTAGCGTAACGCTGATGCTGACACATCCCGCCTGCGATGTCTGCATTCGGTTGACCTGCCAGTTGGCAGGTGGCGAAATCGCGCGCAGTTGCGTTTGCTGCCAACCATGCCGCCAGAGCTGTTGGTACTGGTTTCTGCTGGCGAGACTGTTCATTAATGTTCGCTGGATACCCGATAACGCAGTGACAATCATCACCATCAGCACCATCGCAACCATTACCTCCGGCAGGCTAAAGCCTTGTTGATTCTTCAGGGAAGCTGACATAATGCCCCCTCTTTCAGCGGACAAAAATCGCTCCAGCCGCGTGGCGAAAAAACAATTTTTCCATCAATGACTTCGCCTGTTCGCCACAACGAAACGCCTTCATAACCGGCAATCAATAAGGCTTCATTATCTGCCAGTAAACGCAAACAAACCTGGGCATCGGTTCCAGCGTACTGCGAGCACTGAACTGCTGGCTGCGTCTGCCAGGAGTGCATTTTTCCCCACGCCAGCGCCGACTGAACGATGGCCTGGCGGCGCAATGACTGACTTTCCATGCTCACGCGAGAGGCAAAACTGCGATCCTGCTGACTCATTCCTTGCAATAGCAAGCTACCCAAAACCAGCAGCATCAGGACCAGAGCCAGTGACGAAACACCTTTTTCGCGGTTCACAGGTTGAATCCTGTCACGCTATAGCTGGCATCCACCACGGTTTGCGGTTCAGACTTACTGGCAGCACGCATATTAACCGTCAACACCGGCGAGAAGCCGCTGACATCCTGACGTACGACCTGAAAAGTGTCGATAATGATGGCATCCGGATTAGTGACTTTATCCCAGCCCTTACCTTCACAGGATGTCGCACCGCGTAGCGTTTCCAGCACATGCTCCTTCAGACGAAATCCAATCTGGTCGGACTCTTTTACCGGTTCACGATCCCAGATACCGTTACTGTTCGCATCCCACTGCACAATGATACAGTCACCCTGTCCGACAATTTCCAGCCCTTCGCCGGTACAGCTGCCATGACAATAACCCGCCCTCTGGAGATGCTTCGCAACGGTAAATACCCGCAGCCAGATTTCATCTTCCAGCGCCAGCTTACGGGTGCTCGTTAAACTTTCACGCTGTAACGCAGGCAGAAAGCGTGCAGCCCCCAGCAACAATACGCTACTGATCGCCATAGCAATCAACACTTCCAGCAGAGAAAAACCTTGCTCTTTTACAGGCATCCTTCTGTTTCTCCTTGCTGACAAAGCCGGAGTCTTCCCCACGGCGAAACCACCAGCCACCACTCGCCCGTTGAGTTTTTGAAGCGAATATGCCCGGCCCATGCGGTATTGCGCAGGCCAAAGAAGGCAAGCGAAGGTGTCAGGTCGCTCATTTCGACTTCGGGCCAGCGTGGCACAAAGACCAATGGTGAACTGCCATGACAGGTATTCGCCCCAGCAACGGAACTCACAAGGCACCATAACGTCCCCTCCCTGATAACACTGATACTGTGGTCGCGGTTATGCCAGTTGGCATCTTCACGTAAATAGAGCAAATAGTCCCGCGCCTGGCTGGCGGTTTGCCAAAGCCGTTGCGACTGCTGCCAGTATTGCCAGCCATAGAGTCCACTTGCGCTTAGCGTGACCAAAATCAGCATCGCGACCAGCGTTTCAATCAGCGTATAACCACGTTGTGTTTTCATGACGGCAGTATGGAGCAAGGAGAAAAAAAGACGAGGGCCAGTTTCTATTTCTTCGGCGCATCTTCCGGACTATTTACGCCGTTGCAGGACGTTGCAAAATTTCGGGAAGGCGTCTCGAAGAATTTAACGGAGGGTAAAAAAAACCGACGCACACTGGCGTCGGCTCTGGCAGGATGTTTCGTAATTAGATAGCCACCGGCGCTTTAATGCCCGGATGTGGATCGTAGCCTTCAATCTCAAAGTCTTCGAAACGGTAGTCGAAGATGGATTCGGGTTTACGTTTGATAATCAACTTCGGCAGCGGACGCGGTTCGCGGCTTAATTGCAGATGAGTTTGATCCATATGGTTGCTGTACAGGTGCGTGTCGCCACCGGTCCAGACAAAATCACCCACTTCCAGATCGCACTGCTGCGCCATCATATGCACCAGTAACGCGTAGCTGGCAATGTTGAACGGCAGGCCGAGGAAGACGTCACAGGAGCGCTGATAAAGCTGGCAAGAGAGTTTGCCGTCTGCCACATAGAACTGGAAAAATGCATGGCACGGTGCCAGCGCCATTTTATCCAGTTCGCCTACGTTCCACGCTGAAACAATAATGCGGCGCGAATCCGGGTCGTTTTTCAGCTGGTTCAGTACCGTAGTGATCTGGTCAATATGACGACCATCTGGCGTTGGCCAGGCGCGCCACTGTTTACCATACACTGGCCCGAGGTCGCCGTTTTCATCGGCCCATTCGTCCCAGATAGTGACATTGTTTTCGTGTAGATAAGCAATGTTAGTGTCGCCCTGCAGAAACCACAGCAGTTCGTGGATGATGGAACGCAGGTGGCAACGTTTAGTTGTCACCAGCGGGAATCCATCCTGCAGGTTAAAACGCATCTGATGACCAAAAATGGAAAGCGTTCCGGTTCCGGTACGGTCGTTTTTCTGAGTGCCTTCGTCGAGCACTTTTTGCATCAGTTCTAAATACTGTTTCATGGTTCCTCAGGAAACGTGTTGCTGTGGGCTGCGACGATATGCCCAGACCATCATGATCACACCCGCGACAATCATCGGGATGGAAAGAATTTGCCCCATGCTGATGTACTGCACCCAGGCTCCGGTAAACTGCGCGTCGGGCTGGCGGAAAAACTCAACAATGATGCGAAACGCGCCGTAGCCAATCAGGAACAAGCCTGAGACAGCTCCCATTGGGCGCGGTTTACGAATATACAGATTGAGGATAATAAACAGCACCACACCTTCCAGCAGCAGTTCGTAAAGCTGTGATGGGTGGCGCGGCAGCACACCGTAAGTGTCGAAAATGGATTGCCACTGCGGGTTGGTTTGCAGCAGCAAAATATCTTCTGTACGGGAGCCTGGGAACAGCATGGCAAACGGGAAGTTCGGGTCAACGCGGCCCCACAATTCACCGTTAATAAAGTTGCCCAGACGCCCGGCACCAAGACCAAACGGAATGAGTGGTGCGATAAAATCAGAAACCTGGAAGAAGGAACGTTTAGTACGGCGGGCGAAGATAATCATCACCACGATAACGCCAATCAGGCCGCCGTGGAAGGACATGCCGCCGTCCCAGACACGGAACAGATACAGCGGATCGGCCATAAACTGCGGGAAATTGTAGAACAGAACATAACCAATACGTCCCCCGAGGAAGACTCCGAGGAAACCCGCATAGAGTAAGTTTTCAACTTCATTTTTGGTCCAGCCGCTGCCCGGACGATTCGCCCGACGTGTTGCCAGCCACATTGCAAAAATGAAACCCACCAGATACATCAGGCCGTACCAGTGAAGCGCCACGGGTCCTATTGAGAAAATGACCGGATCAAACTCCGGAAAATGCAGATAGCTACTGGTCATCTGTCACCACAAGTTCTTGTTATTTCGCTGAAAGAGAACAGCGATTGAAATGCGCGCCGCAGGTTTCAGGCGCTCCAAAGGTGCGAATAATAGCACAAGGGGACCTGGCTGGTTGCCGGATACCGTTAAAAGATATGTATATGATCCGCGCTATAACCCTCCGCGAATCAGCCCGCCCATGCCGCGACGCTCCATAAAGGCTGCAACCTGATGGCGAACTTCGGTCGCCAGTTGCGCTTCCAGACTACGCTGCGCAAGATTTTCTGCTTCGGCATAATCAATGCGCCGCAGCAGGTATTTTACGCGCGCTACAGAACGTCCGTTCATAGACAGATGGCGATACCCAAGCCCAATGAGGATTGCCACGCACATGGGATCGCCCGCCATTTCACCGCACAAACGGAGATCGATTCCATGTATTTCCGCTTCCCGGGCGATCATCGCCAGAGCTCGTAACATTGCAGGATGAAGACTGTCATAAATGTTCGCCACCCGGGTATTGTTGCGATCAACGGCCAGGATGTATTGAGTCAGATCGTTGGTGCCAACAGAGATGAAATCGACCCGCTTTGCCAGATGCGGCAACATAAATACCATTGACGGCACTTCCAGCATGATGCCGATACGTGGTTTGGGAATTTCGTAACCGATCATCTCCTCGACTTCACGTCCGGCACGTTCAATCAGGCGGCGTGCTTCGTCAACTTCATCGAGACTGGTGACCATCGGCAACAGAATATTCAGGTTGCCCGTAGCGGCATTAGCACGCAGCATCGCCCGCACCTGGATCAAGAAGATCTCCGGCTGATCGAGCGTAATGCGAATCCCACGCCAACCCAGGCATGGATTCTCTTCGCTGATCGGCATGTAAGGCAGCTGCTTATCTGCTCCGACATCCAGCGTACGCAAGGTGACGGGTTTATCATTGAACATTTGCAGCATCCCCTGATACTGCGCCACCTGTTCTTCTTCCGACGGGAAACCACTTTGCAGCATGAATGGGATTTCAGTGCGATAAAGACCGATGCCATCAATACGGCTGCCCAGTTTTTCTTCATGTTCCGGGCTTAAACCAGCATTGAGCATGACTTTTATACGCTCACCGCTTTTTAACTGCGCGGGTAAATTGACGTCATCTTCCGCCAGACGGCTAAGCTCAATCTCTTCACTAATTAGCCGCTGATATTCTTGCAGCAGTACCGGCTCCGGATCGACCAGCAATTCACCGCGATAGCCATCAACGATCAGCGTCCTACGATGCAGCACCGAAGGCTGAATATCCGCGCCCATCACGGTAGGGATCCCCAGCGCACGTACCATGATCGCAGCATGGGAGTTGGCTGCGCCATCGCGCACGACAACACCGACTAAGCGATCCTGGGGCAGCTCAGCAAGAGTTGTCGCTGACAGTTCATCTGCCACCAGAATGAAACGTTCCGGCCAGGCGTTCGGCCCTTGATTAGCGTCATCAAGATGAAACAGCAATCGCTGACCCAGCGCACGTAAATCGCCAGCCCGCTCTTTGAGATAGTTATCGCTTAGCGCGGCAAACTGTTCGGCAAATTTTTCAATGACCGTTTTTACCGCCCACTCTGCCACCGAGCCTTTATCAACTTCGGCAAACAATTCGCGACGCAGCCGGGTGTCCGAAAGCAGGTGCGAGTAAAGATCGAAAATAGCCGCCGTTTCTTTTTGTGCACCGGCGGCAAAGCGTTTGCTGTAGCGGCGAAACTCGTTTGCCGCTTCTTCCAGCGCCCCGGTCAGTCGTTCGCGTTCCAGAGCCGGATCCAGCGTTGATGCCTGATACACCTGTTCCATTAAAGGTAACGTGGCATCCTGCCAGCCTTCGGCAATCGCCACACCAGGTGCTGCCGGTAATGCGCGGATTCGCGTCTGGCGATATTGCCCAAACAAGGCAGTCAACTGCGACTGAGAAAGAATAGCTGCCATCTGGGTGGCAAGCGTCACCAGGAAGGATTCTTCACTTTCGTCATACTGGCGCAACTCTCGTTGCTGTACCACCAGTACACCAAGCAACTGGCGACGTTGAATAATTGGTACGCCTAAAAACGCGCGGAAACGTTCTTCTTTTACGGAGGGGATGTATTTGAAGCTGGGGTGCTTTTGCGCATCTGCAAGGTTTATCGGTTCCGCCAGCCTGCCAACCAGGCCGACGATCCCTTCATCAAACGCGAGCGTTACAGTGCGACCGCGTGGTTTTTTCAGCCCCCGGGTCGCCATCAGGTAGTAACAACGTCGATCATGATCGGCCAGGTAGACCGAACAGACCTCGGTATCCATCGCAAGACAGATGTCGGTAACCAGAATATTTAACGCCTCATTCAGGCGTGGTGCGCTGGCTACCTTTTCGACTATTTCGCGCAGGCGAGTGAGCATAATTGGCGTGACTTAACCTCTTTTACGTCGATAAGCAGATGCGTTTTGTGGTTTTGGCGTATTTTCCTGCAGTGACATCACCACACTCGCGAACTCTTTCATTACCCTACGGTAGACATCACGTTTAAATGACACCACCTGTCTGACCGGATACCAGTAACTTACCCATCGCCAGCCGTCAAACTCTGGTGTACTGCTGGTTTGCATATTGATTTCTGCATCGCCGCTCACCAGCTGCAAGAGAAACCATTTTTGTTTTTGGCCGATACAAACCGGCTTCGTGTCCCAACGCACCAAACGTTTCGGTAATTTGTAGCGCAACCAGTTACGCGTTGAAGCAAGGATTCGAACGTCTTTGCGGCTTAATCCTACTTCTTCAAACAATTCACGGTACATCGCCTGCTCTGCGGATTCTCCGGGGTTAATTCCGCCTTGCGGAAATTGCCAGGAGTGCTGACCAAATCGCCGGGCCCACATTACCTGCCCCTGGCGATTACAAATCACGATACCTACGTTTGGGCGGTAGCCATCGTCATCAATCACCGGACTACCTCAATATAAAGCTTTATATACGAATGATTGTTTCATACTCCAGGAAGACGGTAAACCACTCTCTGCAGGGCATTACACACTAATAACAATTGAATAACTCACAGTTATGTGCAGAGTTATAAACAGAGGAAGGGGTGGATAGCCGTTTTTATTCACCTTTTCTGTGGATAGAGTTGTGAAGAACTACGGAATTACTACGGGAAAACCCGGAGCATTCTGAATAAGCCCGATATAGACATTTTAAAATATTCATTATTAGTCAATGCATTACATGTAATTTGAGTAATGAAAAAGAGTAATTCGTGACCCAGCTCACACCTCTCATTTACGGGTTGGCGAAAGATCAACCAATGCCGTATTTATCCACAGAATGTGCCACTAAGTTAAGCACTGAACCACTAAAAACTGGAGTTTCGTCGCACGTCAAGGCTGTAAATGGAAACAGTAGTGGAGGTTTTTCACAGTTATCCCAGCTTTCTGTGGATAACATGGTGTAAGATCCTGTTTATTTTCAGTGACCAGATTTGGAAAACCTATTGCAGTGTTGCGCAACTCGATTACCGGCAGCCTAAAAAGCAATATAAATCATAGAATTGAACAACACATGTGGAAAAAGTTACACTGCGAATATTCGGCACATAATTGCTGTTTGTTTTTTAACCAAGGTATCATGACATGTCCCAACCTCGCCCACTGCTCTCTCCTCCCGAAACTGAAGAACAGTTGTTAGCGCAAGCACAGCAACTTTCTGGTTATACATTGGGAGAACTGGCGGCACTTGCCGGGCTGGTTACGCCAGAGAATTTAAAACGCGATAAGGGCTGGATTGGCGTGTTACTGGAGATCTGGCTAGGTGCCAGCGCAGGGAGTAAACCTGAGCAAGATTTTGCTGCTCTGGGCGTGGAACTTAAAACTATCCCTGTGGATAGTCTTGGTCGTCCGCTGGAAACAACATTCGTTTGTGTTGCCCCGTTAACGGGTAATAGCGGGGTGACCTGGGAAACCAGCCATGTGCGCCACAAGCTCAAACGCGTACTGTGGATACCGGTTGAAGGCGAGCGCAGCATCCCGCTGGCGCAGCGTCGCGTAGGATCACCGTTGCTGTGGAGCCCGAATGAAGAGGAAGACCGACAGCTACGCGAAGACTGGGAAGAATTAATGGATATGATTGTTCTCGGTCAGGTTGAGCGGATCACCGCTCGTCACGGGGAATATTTACAGATAAGACCGAAAGCAGCGAATGCGAAAGCGCTTACCGAAGCCATTGGTGCCCGGGGCGAACGGATTCTGACGCTGCCACGCGGCTTTTATTTGAAGAAGAATTTCACCAGTGCACTACTGGCCCGTCATTTTCTGATCCAGTAGCCATCGCTTTGACCTGCCGCTTTCCGGGCATATAATTACCGCTTCATTTTTTTGGCAGGGCTTTTTAGATGTTATTTGCATGGATAACCGATCCTAACGCCTGGCTTGCGCTCGGTACGCTGACGCTGCTGGAGATCGTTCTTGGGATCGACAATATTATTTTCCTTTCTCTGGTGGTGGCAAAGCTTCCCACAGCACAACGTGCTCATGCGCGCCGTCTGGGGTTGGCGGGAGCCATGGTTATGCGTCTGGCGCTGCTGGCATCAATCGCCTGGGTTACGCGCCTGACAAATCCGCTTTTTACAATATTCAGTCAGGAAATTTCTGCCCGTGATTTGATTCTGCTTCTGGGTGGCTTGTTCCTTATCTGGAAAGCCAGCAAGGAAATCCACGAATCCATTGAAGGTGAAGAAGAAGGGCTGAAAACACGCGTTTCATCATTCCTCGGCGCTATCGTGCAGATTATGCTGCTGGATATTATCTTTAGCCTCGACTCGGTGATTACGGCTGTGGGTCTGTCAGATCACCTGTTTATTATGATGGCAGCCGTGGTGATTGCCGTAGGCGTGATGATGTTCGCCGCGCGCTCGATTGGTGATTTTGTCGAACGCCATCCTTCGGTAAAAATGCTGGCGCTCTCTTTCCTGATTCTGGTGGGCTTTACCCTGATTCTGGAAAGTTTCGACATCCACGTACCGAAAGGTTACATCTACTTCGCGATGTTCTTCTCTATTGCGGTTGAAAGCCTCAACTTGATTCGCAACAAAAAGAATCCGCTCTGATACTCCGTACGCTCTCCTGCGGGAGGGCGTACTCACTCCTTTTACCCTCACAGTTTAAGATTTTCCTGCTTTCAAGATATATAACGTCGGTTTATAAACAGACTATTATCATAGGTAGGCCAAATGAGGATAACCGGATGAAAAAATGGGCAGTAATAATTTCTGCAGTCGGACTGGCGTTTGCTGTTTCCGGGTGTTCCAGTGATTACGTCATGGCGACCAAAGATGGCCGTATGATTTTGACCGATGGAAAACCTGAAATTGATGATGATACCGGGCTGGTGAGTTATCACGATCAGCAAGGTAACGCGATGCAAATTAACCGTGATGATGTTTCGCAAATTATTGAACGTTAACAAATAAGGTCAGCATCCGGCTGGCCTTAAGATTTTTCTCTTTCCCTTTTCCCTTCCCTCTGCCATTTTTATATTCCTTATGTCGTGATTATAAAAAGGAAACGGCTATGCAATATCACCGTATACCCCACAGTTCGCTGGAAGTCAGCACGCTGGGGCTTGGCACGATGACGTTTGGTGAACAGAACAGCGAAGCCGACGCCCACGCACAACTCGACTATGCCGTCGCTCAGGGCATTAACCTTATCGACGTTGCCGAAATGTACCCAGTACCTCCGCGCCCCGAAACGCAAGGGTTAACCGAAACCTACGTCGGCAACTGGCTGGCGAAACATGGCAGCCGCGAAAAGTTAATTATCGCCTCCAAAGTGAGCGGACCGTCGCGCAATAATGACAAGGGCATCCGCCCGGATCAGGCGCTGGATCGGAAGAATATCCGCGAAGCGCTGCATGACAGCCTCAAGCGCCTACAGACTGATTACCTCGATCTTTATCAGGTGCACTGGCCGCAGCGCCCGACCAACTGCTTCGGCAAACTCGGTTATAGCTGGACGGATTCTGCGCCTGCGGTTTCGCTGCTGGATACGCTGGACGCACTGGCAGAGTACCAACGCGCGGGAAAAATTCGTTATATCGGCGTGTCGAACGAAACTGCATTTGGCGTAATGCGCTACCTGCATCTGGCGGACAAACACGATCTGCCGCGTATTGTCACCATTCAGAACCCTTACAGTCTGTTAAACCGCAGTTTTGAAGTAGGTCTGGCAGAAGTCAGCCAGTATGAAGGGGTCGAACTGCTGGCCTATTCGTGCCTGGGTTTCGGCACGCTGACCGGGAAATATCTCAATGGTGCAAAACCCGCTGGCGCACGTAATACGCTCTTTAGTCGGTTCACCCGCTATAGCGGTGAGCAAACGCAAAAAGCCGTCGCGGCGTATGTTGATATCGCCAGACGTCATGGCCTGGACCCTGCTCAGATGGCGCTCGCGTTTGTACGCCGTCAACCGTTTGTTGCCAGCACTCTGCTGGGCGCAACCACGATGGATCAGCTGAAAACTAACATCGAAAGTTTGCATCTGGAGTTAAGCGAAGACGTATTAGCTGAAATTGAAGCGGTGCATCAGGTTTATACTTATCCGGCACCATAAGATTAACGCCGGTTAAAACCGGCGTTAAATATTAATGACGGCGCTGCCAGATCCACAGCGCCGTTATTGCCAGCGCAAACAGCGCACCGAAGCCAATGCCAATGGGCACGACCGGGATGCCTATCATTACCGCCAGCGAGTAAATGCCCAGCATCAACAACATGGCGCTGTTTTCGCCAAGGTTTTGTACTGCAATCGCATTCCCCGCCCCGACGCTTTTTTTACCCCGCTCCTGTAGCAACGCATTGAGCGGAACGACAAAAAAGCCCCCCATCACGCCAATCAGCATCAACAAGGCATAGGCTGGCAGCAGCTCGTGTTGCAGGGAAAAAATCAGTACCACCACGCCAATCAAAATCCCGGCTGGCATACAGCGTGACACGGTTTCCAGCGTAACTAACTTCGCTGCCGCACCTGCGCCAACCACGATACCAATCGCTACCATCGCGTTGAGATAGGTGGGCGTAGCGTTATCGGTAATGCCCAGCGCCACCGGTACCCACAGCACCAACAGGAAACGCAGCGTGACACCCGCTCCCCAGAATAAACTGGTGCCCACCAGCGAAAAACGCGTTTCACCATTGCGCCATAGCGAGGTGCAGGCATTCAGGAAACTGCGGGTCATGTTGATGAGATTCCAGGACTGCCCCGGACGCGCCGCCGCCAGTTTGGGAATGTAGATATTGGCAACGACCGCACCACCGTAGGCCAGTGCGCATGCGGCCAGGGCGACGAGGACATGCCAGTCAGCCAGCACACCACCGGCTACGGAACCGAGCAAAATCGCCGCTATGGTAGAAGCTTCCATTAAACCGTTAGCTTTCACTAACTTACTACCCGTGGTTAATTCGCCGAGAATACCGTATTTCGCCGGTGAATAGGCTGCAGCACCAACACCCACCAGCGTATAGCCGAGAAACGGATTGATACCAAAGCAGATACTGGCTGCGCCCAGCAGCTTCAGGCCGTTGGCAAACATCATCACCCGGCCTTTGGCGAAGCTATCCGCCACCTGCCCGACAAACGGCGCAAAAAGAATGTAAGCACCTACAAACACCATTTGCAGGATGGGCTGGCTCCACTCCGGATAGAACTGCGCTTTCAGTAACGCCAGAGTGGCAAACAGTAGGGCATTATCGCCAAACGCAGAGAGAAACTGCGCCACGATAACCGCTTTCATCCCCTTCGACCACAACGAAGTGTTAGTGTGCACTGACTCACTCATCGTGTTGTTCCGCTTCGTCTACCCAGCTTTTCAACGTGACAAAGTCAGGTTTGCCGCTGCCAAGTAATGGCATCTGTTTCAGATAGCGAATATCGCGCGGTACAGCAAGCTCCGGCACGCCGTGCTCGCGGGCATACTGTTGCAACTTATCGCGCGTCAGTTCGTTATCTGTGGTGAAAAGCACCAGTGCCTCGCCTTTGCTGGCATCGCTCTTAATCGCAGTGGCATGGACTTTATCTGGCGAAACACCAAGTGCCAGTTGTTCCACCATTTCCAGCGACACCATTTCGCCTGCAATTTTGGCAAAGCGTTTTGCGCGGCCCTGAATCTGCACAAAGCCCAGCTCGTCAAAACGCACAATATCGCCAGTGTCATACCAGCCGCGCTCCATTTCGCCGCGAACATTCTCGGCGGTGGGCACTTCCAGTACACCTGGCTTCTCCACCCGCAGATAGCCGTTCATTATGTTCGGCCCTTTCAGTTGCAGGCGTCCGCCCTCTTCGATACCAGGGACCGACAACAGGCGCGCATCCATTCCTGGTAGAATACGCCCTACCGTACCGGGTTTCGCCGCCATCGGTACGTTGATAGAAACGACAGGCGCGCATTCGGTCACACCGTAGCCTTCAAGGATGCGCAGGCCAAATTTATCCTGCCAAAGCTGTTTGGTACTTTCTTGTAGTTTTTCTGCGCCTGCCACCACATAGCGTAGACGATAGAAGTCATACGGGTTGGCGAAACGCGCGTAGTGACCGAGGAAAGTCGAAGTGCCGAACAACACGGTGCAACTGCGGTCATACACCAACTCCGGCACAATACGGTAATGCAGCGGGCTTGGATAAAGAAACACTTCTGCACCTGTGAGCAGTGGCGTAAACAGGCCTACCGTCAGCCCAAAGGAGTGAAACAGCGGTAACGCCGACATAAAGCGATCGTTGGTGGTGAAGTCGGCAATCGTTTTAATCTGCTCGACATTCGCCAGAATGCTTTTATGGCTATGGACGACGCCTTTCGGATGGCCTTCAGAACCGGAGGTAAAAAGGATCAGCGCCTCTTCTTCCGGCTGCTGTTTAACCTGTGCCAGACGCGGCATCAGCAAATGAGCGAAGATCCATACTTTGTCGGCAGTGGTGACATCTGCTTTTAAATCTTCCAGATAGACCCAGCGCACCTGAGTAAGTTGCTCCGGCAGATGCCAGAGTTTGCCTTTATCGAGAAACTGGCGGGAAGTGAAGATGGTTTTGATTTCAGCCGCCGTAATAGCACTGGTCAGCCCTTTTACCCCGGCAGTGTAGTTCATCATTGCGGGAATGCGGCGACGGGCGATGGCCCCAAAAATCACTGCCGCACTGATGCCTGCATTGGGCAGCATTAAGCCGATGCGTTCGCCTTCAACACTGTATTTTTCAAGGATGCGTCCAACAAACAGCGTTTTCGTAAGCAATTTGCGATAGGAGTCTGGGGTAAAGTTGACGTCTTCGACACATTTCTTCCCGGCTCCGAAGCGGTACATTGCACTCAGTAAAGATTCGTACAGCGTTTCACGCGGGCGCACCGCCATTCGCGCTTCCATCATTATTTGATGCAGCATTTCGCCAGCGATTTTGCGACGGTCACGGGCACGCGGCGCATCCGGCATCTCCACCTGCGTTGGTGGCAAAATATGCAGAGTAATTTGCGGGAACAAGCGACGTTTAACCAGACCTTTCAGGCGGCTGAAGTGCGTGAGTTCCGCCCCTTCAATACGCACAGGAATAACCGTTGCACCAGACTTCGCCGCGACAAAACCCGCGCCATCGTAGATTTTCATCAGCGAGCCTGTAGTGGTGATGCGTCCTTCAGGGAAAATCACCACTGGTCGGCCCTGTTCCACCAGACGTACCAGATGTTTAATAGCCATAGGTTGCGTCGGGTCGAGAGGAACAAAGTCGATAAATGATTTCAGCCAACGCATATACCACTGTTGGCTTATTGAGGTGTAAACGGCAAACACTGGACGCACAGGTAAAAACAGTCCAAGCAAAATGCCATCAATAAAAGAGACGTGATTAGGCGTAATTAGAACGCGCTCGCCCTTCAGTGCCTGGGTGTCACCCGTAACGCGAACGCGATACAAAACACGGCACAAATTTCGAAAAAAGCTAAAAAGCATTCCAACTCCCTTTGCTCTGATTCAGTAAAAGCGAATGGAGGGAGATTACACGAGATAAAGAACGCGAGCGACAGTAAATTAGGTGCGAAAAAAAACCTGCGCATCCGCGCAGGTTGGTGCAAGAGACAGGGTACGAAGAGCGTACCGAATAATCTCACCAATCAATACCTCTGGGATCTTGATTGTGGTCTGCACGACGACTCTTCGCCAGCGAGAAAACGCAAAGGAATGAAGGGAAATGCAACGAGGTGTGTAAATTGTCGGTTACTGTTACAGATTGATGACCGGCAAAAAAAAACCTGCGCATCTGCGCAGGCTGGTGTAATTCATGTGCTCAACCCGAAGTTGACTTCACCTATCAATACCTCTGGGATCACCACTTTAGCAACCTGAAGCCAAACGCCACCAGCGGTCAATCGCAACAGCGTTTCGCAAAGTGTAACCAAAGGTTTGCAATCTCTTTTTTTGTCTTACTTATTTGCGTTTGGCTCACATTCCCACGATGAAAACACGCCACCCCTTGAACCAACGGGCGTTTTCCGTAACACTGAAAGAATGTAAGCGTTTACCCACTAAGGTATTTTCATGGCGACCATAAAGGATGTAGCCCGACTGGCAGGCGTTTCAGTCGCCACCGTTTCCCGCGTCATTAATAATTCACCTAAAGCCAGTGAAGCTTCCCGGCTGGCTGTGCATAGTGCAATGGAGTCTCTTAGCTATCACCCGAACGCCAACGCCCGTGCGCTGGCGCAGCAGACCACTGAAACGGTCGGTCTGATCGTTGGTGATGTTTCCGATCCGTTTTTCGGTGCAATGGTGAAAGCGGTCGAACAGGTGGCTTATCACACCAGTAATTTCTTATTGATTGGCAACGGTTACCACAACGAACAAAAAGAGCGTCAGGCTATTGAGCAACTGATCCGCCATCGCTGTGCTGCGTTGGTCGTCCATGCCAAAATGATCCCGGATGCCGATTTAGCCTCATTAATGAAACAAATGCCCGGTATGGTGCTGATCAACCGTATCCTGCCTGGCTTTGAAAACCGTTGTATTGCTCTTGACGATCGTTACGGTGCCTGGCTGGCAACGCGTCATTTAATTCAGCAAGGTCATACCCGCATTGGTTATCTGTGCTCTAACCACTCTATTTCTGACGCCGAAGATCGTCTGCAAGGGTATTACGATGCCCTTGCTGAAAGTGGTATTGCGGCCAATGACCGGCTGGTGACATTTGGCGAACCAGACGAAAGCGGCGGCGAACAGGCAATGACCGAGCTTTTGGGACGAGGAAGAAATTTCACTGCGGTAGCCTGTTATAACGATTCAATGGCGGCGGGTGCGATGGGCGTTCTCAATGATAATGGTATTGATGTACCGGGTGAGATTTCGTTAATTGGCTTTGATGATGTGCTGGTGTCACGCTATGTGCGTCCGCGCCTGACCACCGTGCGTTACCCAATCGTGACGATGGCGACCCAGGCTGCCGAACTGGCTTTGGCGCTGGCGGATAATCGCCCTCTCCCGGAAATCACTAATGTCTTTAGTCCGACGCTGGTACGTCGTCATTCAGTGTCAACTCCGTCGCTGGAGGCAAGTCATCATGCAACCAGCGACTAACCGCAGTTAAAGCAATTCCAGCGCCAGTAATTCTTCGATGGTCTGGCGACGGCGAATCAACCGCGCCTGACCATTATCAAACAGAACCTCTGGTAACAGCGGACGGCTATTGTAGTTGGATGACATTGATGCGCCATATGCCCCTGTATCATGCAGTACCAGATAATCACCTGCCTTCACTTCCGGCAAGGCGCGGGTTTCAACATTTCCCCCTTCCTGCTGGGTAAAGACATCGCCCGATTCACATAACGGTCCGGCGACGACGGTTTCCACCGTTGGCGCGTGTTCCAGAGAACGACCATCAGCTGCCAGGGCACTGATATGGTGGTAACTACCGTACATTGCCGGGCGCATCAGATCGTTGAACCCAGCATCAACCAGCACAAAGTGGCGGCTACCCATTTGTTTGACGCTCCGCACCTGAGTAATTAATACGCCAGACTGCGCTACCAGGAAGCGACCCGGTTCAATTTCCAGTTTCACAGGGTGGCCCAAATGGCGGGCGATTTGCTCACGCGCGGCATTCCACAGACCATAATAATGTTCGGTATCAACCGCCTCTTCACCCTGTTGATAAGGAACAGAAAGCCCACCGCCCGCAGAAATAGCCTGTAAATCCTGACCGAATTCGATGACCTGACGCACCATAGCACCACACACCTGTTCCAGATGGGCATAATCAACGCCAGAACCAATGTGCATGTGAATGCCGACCAGCTGCAGATGATGACGTTGTATCACGTCCAGTGCGGCGGGCAGATCGGTGTACCAGATACCGTGCTTGCTGTTTTCGCCACCGGTATTGGTTTTTTGGCTATGTCCGTGACCAAACCCCGGATTAACGCGCAGCCATACCCGATGTCCTGGCGAAACCTGGCCCAGTTGGTCGAGCATATCAACAGAACCCGCATTCACCGGAATTTGCAATTCACTGACGCGTTCAAGCGTCGCCTGATCGATAACATCTGCCGTAAAAACAATATCATCGGGGTGCGTTTGCGGATTGTAACCCGCCGCCAACGCACGCTCTATTTCGCCTAACGAGACGGAATCCACTTTCACGCCCTGCTCACGCATTAAGCGCAAAATATGAATATTGGAACAGGCTTTCTGTGCAAAGCGCACCACATCAAACTGTTTCAGCGCTGCAATCTGCCGACGAATAATTTGCGCATCGTAGACCCACACCGGGCAGCCAAATTCAGCGGGCAAACGCAGCAGATTTTCGGCGGTGAGATCGGTATCGGTGCTGAACAGTGAATGTGGCATAACAAACTCCAGATAAGTGCTTTTTTATGATTACGCCACATCATAAAAAGAATAAAAAATATCGATTTATGTCGAGTCTATGCAAAAATGATATGGATTACCGGATTGCGAGAGAGCGCTAATGGCCGCCGTTAACTTACGTCATATTGAAATTTTTCATGCGGTAATGACCGCCGGAAGCCTGACTGAGGCAGCACACCTGCTACACACCTCACAGCCAACCGTCAGCCGCGAACTGGCGCGCTTTGAGAAGGTGATCGGGCTAAAATTGTTTGAGCGCGTACGTGGACGATTACATCCTACCGTGCAAGGACTGCGTCTGTTTGAAGAAGTGCAACGATCCTGGTACGGACTGGATCGCATTGTCAGCGCCGCAGAAAGTCTGCGCGAGTTTCGCCAGGGAGAACTGTCTATTGCCTGCCTGCCGGTCTTTTCGCAATCTTTTTTACCGCAGCTCCTGCAACCCTTTCTGGCACGTTATCCCGATGTCAGCTTAAATATCGTGCCCCAGGAATCACCGCTACTTGAAGAGTGGCTCTCGGCCCAGCGTCATGATTTAGGACTCACTGAGACACTCCATACGCCTGCGGGAACAGAACGTACCGAATTACTCTCTTTAGATGAAGTGTGTGTGTTACCTCCGGGTCATCCGCTGGCGGTAAAAAAGGTATTAACGCCGGATGATTTTCAGGGTGAGAACTACATCAGCCTTTCCCGTACTGACAGCTATCGCCAGTTGCTGGATCAGCTATTTACTGAACATCAGGTTAAACGACGCATGATCGTAGAAACCCACAGCGCCGCGTCAGTCTGCGCAATGGTACGGGCGGGGGTAGGTGTTTCGGTGGTTAACCCGCTCACCGCACTGGATTATGCGGCAAGCGGTTTAGTGGTGCGGCGGTTCAGTATTGCGGTTCCGTTCACCGTCAGCCTGATCCGCCCCCTGCACCGCCCGTCATCAGCGCTGGTGCAGGCGTTTAGTGAGCATTTACAAGCGGGGTTACCGAAACTGGTCACTTCTCTTGACGCTATTTTGTCGTCAGCTACGACAGCATAAAAGCGACAGCATCCTCGGCATGGATCGCCGCAGTATCAAACACAGGCAAAACACTGCGCTCTTCTGGCACCAGTAAACCAATTTCTGTGCAGCCAAAAATGACGCCCTGTGCGCCCTGTTCTGCAAGGCGAGCAATCACTTGCGCATAATAAGCGCGTGACGCTTCGGTAAATTGCCCCAGACACAGTTCTTCAAAAATAATCTGATTAATTTTCGCCCGTTCATCCGCTTCAGGAATAAGACAATTGATGGAAAATTGTTCCATCAGCCGCCCGCGATAAAAATCCTGTTCCATGGTGTAACGCGTACCCAGCAGCGCCACACGAGTCATTCCGGCCCCGGTAATTGCACGTCCGGTGGCATCCGCAATGTGTAAGAAAGGCAGAGTGCAACGTGACTCAATGGCATCCGCCACTTTATGCATCGTATTGGTACATAACACAATACCTTCTGCGCCCGCCCGCTGTAAGCCAAGCGCCGCCTCAGCCAGAATGTCCCCGGTTTTATCCCATTCCCCGCGACGCTGGCACTCTTCTATTTCATGAAAATCGACGCTATGTAGCAGCACTTGCGCAGAGTGAAGCCCACCAAGCCGCTGTTTAATGCCTTCATTTATCAGACGATAGTAAGGAATGGTGGATTCCCAGCTCATTCCTCCCAGCAAACCAATTGTTTTCATTCCTCTCTCCTGATGTGTGTTACCGCAACAAGGCTGAATAAGGAACGAGACAAACGCCTCAACGGCCAGGTGCCCGATCTCTATTAACGAAAAAAGGGCCGGATGTACAGCACATCCGGCCCGTGAAATCAGACGCCGATATTTCTCAACTTCTCGCCTGCCATCAGTTTGCGTTCGATATGTTCCAGCGTGACATTTTTGGTTTCCGGAATGAGCCAGAAAGTGATGCCCACAAACGCAATGTTCAGCGCAGTGTAGAGCCAGAACGTACCGGCAGCGCCAATGCTATCAAGCAGTGTCAGGAAGGTCGCGCCGATAATCATATTCGACACCCAGTTTGTCGTCGTCGAACAGGTAATACCGAAATCGCGGCATTTCAGCGGCTGAATTTCAGAGCACAGGATCCACACCACTGGCGCGGCGCTCATCGCATAACCGGCAATACACATCATCGTCATGCCAACAGAGAGCCAGGACAAGCCACTGGAAGCCGTACCGTTATCAAACTGCATCAGGCAATAGCCCAGCACCAGAGTGCCTAACGCCATCACGCTGAAACCAATTTTCAGAGCCGGTTTACGACCTGCTTTATCTACCGTAAAGACCGCAATGAAGGTCGCGAACATAAAGGTCAGTCCCACGACCAGAGTCGCAATCATCTGTTGTTCTGTGGTCGTAAAGCCCGCCATTTTGAAGATACGCGGCGCATAGTACATGATGATGTTCATACCGGTAAACTGCTGCATCGCCTGCAACAACATACCGAGAAACACAGCACGACGGACGTTACGGTTGATCTTAAACAGTGCCCAACCGCCTTGTTTTAACTTCAGGCTTTCACGAATTTCGTTGAGTTCTTCTCGCGCTTTTTCCGACGTATCGCGCAGCATACGCAACACTTCTTCCGCCTCAATATGACGCCCCTTTTCCGCCAGCCAGCGCGGGCTATTTGGCAGGAAGACCACCAGAATAATCAGCAGGACTGCTGGTAAAGCAAGAACCCCCAACATTGCGCGCCAGTTACCGCTATAACTGAACGCTGTATCGGATAAAAACGCCAGCACGATGCCGAGTGTGACCATCAACTGGTACATACTGATCATCTTACCGCGAACGTTTTCACTTGCCATTTCAGAAAGATACAGAGGAGCGGTGTAAGACGCGATCCCGACAGCAATGCCCAGCACCACCCGAGCGGCGATTAACATCTCTACGCTGGTCGCAAAAGCGGACCCTATAGAACCGAGTACAAACAGGATGGCCCCCGCCATCAGGCTGTATTTACGACCCAGGCGGAACGACAGCCAACCATTAAACAGCGCACCAATTGCTGCGCCGAGCATCATGCTACTAACCACCCATTCCTGCAAACGACTGGTCAGCACAAAGTGATCGGTAATGAACGGCAACGCTCCGGCGATTACGCCGATATCAAGACCAAATAACAATCCTGCGACCGCAGCAGCTACCGAAACAAACATATTCATACGCCGCGTATCCCGCAAAGAACGTGGCGTTAAAGCAGATTCCGTATTGATAGTAACCATTTTTTCCTGCCAGCAGAGAGTAAGACATAGTGAAAAAATACGTGAACAACTCACGCAGGTGTCAGGTCGGAAACAGCATAAATATGGATTAAATTGCTACGACATGTCGTTATGTGATGGATATTCCAATTTTCAAATTAAGTTGAATTATTGATATTATTATTAACCACCTAATTTTACAGCAGATAAAATTCATAAAGTTCATTAATTGATATGGATTATTTCATAACCATGATATGGATTATGATGATCTACAGATATAAAAAACCCTGCCATGCGGCAGGGTCATAAAAGTAAGAAGAATGAATTAACGCGCCAGCCAACCGCCATCCACGGCAATGGTATAACCATTCACATAATCTGAAGCGCTGGAGGCAAGGAACACTACCGGCCCCATCAGGTCACTCGGCAGTCCCCAACGGCCAGCTGGAATGCGGTCGAGGATTTCCGCGCTACGTTGTTCATCTGCCCGTAGTTGTTGAGTATTGTTGGTCGCCATGTAACCCGGGGCTATCGCATTAACATTAATGTTGTGTTTAGCCCATTCGTTCGCCATCAATCGCGTCACACCCATCACGCCGCTTTTTGATGCGGTATAAGAAGGCACACGGATCCCGCCCTGGAAGGAGAGCATTGACGCGATATTGATAATCTTGCCGCCATTGCCTTGCGCGATAAAGTGTTTCGCCGCTGCCTGAGACATGAAGAATACGCTCTTGATATTCAGGTTCATGACATCGTCCCAGTCTTTTTCGCTGAACTCGAGAGCGTCTTCGCGGCGAATCAATCCGGCGTTATTCACCAGGATATCAATATGACCAAACTCCGCTACCGCGCGATCCAGCAGTGCTGGAATACCATCAATCTTTCGCAGATCGGCGGTCAGGCTTAAAAAACGACGCCCCAGCGCCGTGACCTGCTTGATGGTTTCAGTCGGTTCAACGATGTTAATGCCAACAATGTCACAGCCCGCTTGCGCCAGCCCCAACGCCATCCCCTGGCCCAGCCCAGTATCACAGCCAGTGACGACCGCAACTTTACCTTCGAGAGAAAATGCACTTAAAATCATAACAATACCTTATTCGTTTATGCCCACAACTAGCGCAAATCTTTAACGGCCACATGGTCCATATCATCAAAGACCTGGTTTTCACCGACCATGCCCCAGATAAAGGTATAAGCTTTGGTTCCGACGCCGGAATGAATCGACCAGCTCGGGGAGATCACCGCCTGCTCGTTATGCATCACAATATGACGCGTTTCTTGCGGCTGCCCCATCATGTGGAAAACGCAGGCGTCATCATCCATATTGAAATAGAAATAAACTTCCATCCGGCGCTCGTGGGTGTGACACGGCATGGTGTTCCACAAGTTACCCGGAGCCAGCTCCGTCAGCCCCATACTCAATTGGCAGGTTTCCAGTACATCCGGGACAAAATATTTGTTAATCGTGCGACGGTTACTGGTGAGGTTATCGCCTAACGTGACTGGAGATACTTCGTCCGGTGTGACTTTTTTGGTGGGATACGTCGTATGCGCGGGTGCGCAATTGTAATAAAACTTCGCCGGAGTGCCGGTATCAATACTGGCAAAGACAACTTCTTTTGCACCTTTACCAACATACAGGGCGTCGCGGTGACCGATTTCATAGCATTGGCCATCGACAGTAATCGTACCGGCACCGCCAATATTGATAACACCTAACTCGCGACGTTCAAGGAAATAGCTTACGCCGAGTTGTTTACCAACTTCCCCGCCAACGGAAACCGTTTTAGTTATCGGCATAATGCCGCCAACAATAATTCGGTCAATGTGGCTGTAAACCATGGTGTACTCATCGGCGACAAATACCTTTTCAACCAAAAATTCATTGCGCAGCCCTTGGGTATCCAGCGTTTTTGCGTGCGCACTGTGGATGCTCTGTCTTACGTCCACATCAACCTCCGATAATCAGTGAAGCGTGAAAATAGAAAACGATAGTGAAACACTGTTTCGTTTTCTCTATAAAGGGATGATATGCCTATGGGCTAGGGTTTTCAATTAAAAATAAAACAATGTTTCATTTTTAAGTTAAGGATTAAAAAAAGTGCAGTGTCGATCACGAATATGTCATGAGAATGGAAAAATGAGGGAGCCCAGAAAATGTATGTCGACTTGCCAGCCATCATTATTCAACAGATTAATGACGGCAGATATTTATCGGTAAGGAGGAAATGCAGAGCTATTCGTCACGTTCAATGGTCAATGCCACGCCCTGGCCCCCGCCGATACAAAGCGTTGCCAGTCCTTTGCGGGCATTACGTTTCACCATTTCATGAACCAGAGAAACCAGGATTCGGCAACCGGAAGCGCCTATCGGGTGACCAAGTGCGATCGCACCACCATTGACATTGACTCGACGCTCATCCCACTCAAGCATCTTGCCAACCGAAAGCGCCTGTGCAGCAAACGCTTCATTAGCCTCGATAAGATCGACATCAGCCAACTGCCAGCCTACACGCTCCAGGCAACGGCGGGTCGCATACACCGGCGCAATTCCCATCAATGCCGGATCTACACCAACGCTGGCAAATGCGCGAATGCGGGCCAGCACGGGTAAATTCAACGCTCGTGCTTTGGCTTCGCTCATCATCATTACCGCAGCTGCGCCATCGTTTATGGATGATGCATTACCCGCTGTCACAGAACCGAGACTATCAAATGAAGGATTTAAACGGGCTAAACCTTCTGCACTGGCGTCAGTGCGTGGCTGTTCATCGGTATCAACAACCAACGTCTGACCGTTACTTTGGGTCATTACCGGGACGATCTCATCTTTAAATCGTCCGGCGTCAATCGCCGCTCGCGCTTTTTGTTGCGAGCTAAGTGCGTAAGCATCCTGCAATTGACGGCTGATGCCATATTCGCGAGCCAGATTTTCGGCGGTGACACCAATATGATAATCATTGAAGGCATCCCATAACCCATCATGCACAAGACTGTCAACCAGCTGGCTATTGCCAAGCTGTGCACCGGTGCGGCTATCAGTCAGAACATGTGGTGCGCGGCTCATGTTTTCCTGGCCACCGGCGATGACAATATCAGCCTCGCCACACTGTATCGCCTGAGTAGCCAGATGCAGTGCTTTAAGTCCGGAACCGCAGACGTCATTAATCGTGATTGCAGAAACGCTATTAGGCAGACCACCTTTAATAGCCGATTGCCTTGCCGGATTCTGCCCTGCCCCTGCAGTCAACACCTGACCAAGAATTACTTCATCCACCGCATATGCAGGAACGCTGGTACGTTCTATTAACGCTTTCACGACCAGACTACCAAGTTCCACGGCGGAATGACCCGCTAACGCACCGCGAAAGCAGCCGATAGGTGTCCGTAACGCCCCGACAATCACAACGTCTTTCATCACAACCTCGCACCAATTAACAGTGCAATAGTAAATGATTGTTAATTACAGTTATCTTAATTGTTTAAAAAAAGTGATTTTTATCACAAAGGAAATATGCCTGAGCAGTAGTCAGAGTCATAACTGGCACGTAAGGTTTGCAACCACTAACCCACCAATAGAGGGGTAGATAGGGCGTTAATCTCCCATACTTAACCTGGTTTATGGTAAATTGCCCTCCATTTTGTTTAATTTGTAGATGATACGTTCAGATAATGTCTAATATTTGGTCTAAAGAAGAAACTCTGTGGAGTTTCGCGCTCTACGGCACAGCCGTTGGTGCAGGCACGCTCTTCCTTCCTATTCAGTTAGGTTCGGCAGGGGCTGTGGTCCTGTTTATTACTGCTCTGGTCGCCTGGCCTTTAACATATTGGCCACATAAAGCCTTATGCCAGTTCATCCTCTCATCGAAAACATCAGCAGGTGAAGGGATAACGGGCGCAGTAACACACTACTATGGCAAGAAGATTGGTAATCTGATTACCACGCTGTACTTCATCGCCTTTTTTGTCGTCGTGTTGATATATGCAGTGGCAATTACCAACTCACTTACGGAACAGCTGGCAAAGCATATGGTTATTGATCTTCGCATCCGTATGTTGGTGAGTCTGGGTGTTGTATTAATCCTGAATCTCATTTTTCTGATGGGACGCCATGCAACCATTCGGGTAATGGGTTTTTTGGTATTCCCATTGATTGCCTATTTCTTATTTCTTTCCATTTACCTTGTCGGTAGTTGGCAACCTGATCTATTAACGACCCAGGTAGAGTTCAATCAGAATACCCTTCACCAGATATGGATATCGATTCCCGTGATGGTTTTCGCCTTTAGCCATACGCCCATTATTTCTACGTTTGCCATAGACAGACGTGAAAAATATGGCGAACACGCTATGGATAAATGCAAAAAAATTATGAAAGTCGCTTATCTCATCATCTGCATAAGTGTACTGTTCTTTGTCTTTAGCTGCCTGCTTTCTATTCCACCTTCGTATATTGAAGCGGCTAAAGAAGAAGGGGTCACCATTTTATCGGCGCTTTCTATGCTGCCGAACGCCCCAGCATGGCTGTCAATTTCCGGGATTATTGTCGCAGTAGTTGCGATGTCGAAATCATTCCTGGGTACGTACTTTGGCGTTATTGAAGGTGCCACGGAGGTCGTCAAAACAACACTACAGCAGGTTGGTGTAAAGAAAAGTCGTGCATTTAACCGCGCACTATCAATTATGTTGGTATCGCTGATCACCTTCATTGTTTGTTGCATTAACCCGAACGCGATTTCGATGATTTACGCGATCAGCGGCCCGCTCATTGCCATGATACTTTTCATCATGCCTACGTTGTCAACGTATCTGATCCCGGCGCTTAAACCCTGGCGTTCCATCGGAAATCTGATTACGCTGATCGTGGGTATCCTGTGCGTATCGGTAATGTTCTTTAGCTGATATCCATTGTGAATGGTTCAAAATTGCTACAATTTTGAACCATTCCAGTTTTCATAATGTTCATTCGTTATTATTCCGCACTATCACTTCCCTCATCATATCCTAGTATTATCAGTTAGTTAAACACACAAAGAGATCTGAACATCTTAAATAAGACTATTTAAGATGCATAACTTAGATTCGCAAGATATCTTCCGGTCATTCAAAAACAATTTGCGATATAGATATTCTCATACCATGAGATAGTTATCTGAACCACCCTCAACCAGGTAAGATTAAATCAGTGAAACATAATCATATTTAATAACGAGAAATGCATTTTAAAATGTCTTAATCAGAATTATAGCAAATACAGATTAATCGCAATTTTTCCCAGCAAAATTACAAAATCATGGTGTATTGACATCATCAATCACCAATGAAATTATGCAATTATATACGGATAGGGAGGTTCTTAACATGGAGCTTTGTAGTCGTTATAAAAGTCTTACATGCAATAGTTGCTCAATGCATTGCCAAATAATGCCAGAAGAGTCACCGCGTTTGCAGTACTGCGCAAACTCGTGTTTTTGTATGTGGCCCGAAGAAAGTTCATATTTTAATCGTGGTGTGGTAGAAGGTATCTTAACAAAAAACCACAATGCGAGATTAAGCGGATATATTTTTGTCGATTTTTCAGTAAGTTTTTTACGTCTATTCCTTGAAAAAGACTGGATTGACTATCTTGCAAGTACTGACATGGGGATTGTTTTAGTCAGCGACCGCAATATGCAATCGTTAGCTAATTACTGGCGAAAACACAACTCAGCAATATCTGCTGTCATATATAATGATGATGGTCTTGATGTTGCCAATGAAAAGATCAGACAACTATTTATTGGTCGTTATTTATCATTTACCAGAGGTAACACATTAACTCAGATGGAATTCACCATAATGGGGTATATGGTTTCTGGTTATAATCCATATCAGATTGCTGAAGTTCTGGATATGGATATCCGTAGCATCTACGCGTACAAGCAACGAATCGAAAAGAGAATGGGTGGTAAAATAAACGAATTATTTATTCGTTCACATTCGGTCCAACATTGATACTCAACGACCAGCCAGAATCATACTCTGTTTATACGGGCATTTATTGAAATGTCCGTATTTTATAAATAGGCCGTCCCCTCAAGAGTAAACACCATAGTATTTAAAACCATCACACGAAAAATTCAGAAGCATTACGAAATATGAATTTACAAACAATAGTGGCATAAATGTTAACCATGTTAATTTACGTAAAGTTTTACGTTGCAACATTAAAGCCTCATTTCAATCATCATGATAAATATAAAATTAATATATATTTATGCCGTAAATACCAATATACTTAGCAAACTATGTGATCTCCATTTCGATTGATTTAGTGTTTATTGACGTATGTACTGGATTATTAACGATAATATCGAGTTCTGGCCTGAGCACCGAAAATTAATATCGGTACATAACGCCGATCTTAACGTCGTTCTGACAACGCCAGCCAGTCGATGTTTATCACTTCTACTTGAAGCTTTTCCTGATGTGGTTGCACAACAAGATTTTTTCACCAGAGTCTGGGAAGAAGAAGGTATGCGTGTGCCTACTAACACGTTATATCAGAACATATCCATTATCAGACGCGGATTTCGCGCTGTTGGTGATACTACCCACTCGCTAATTGCAACCGTGCCGAGAAGAGGATTCAAGATCCATAATGACATTAACATACAAAATCATGTAATAAACTCGTCAACAGACGCACATACACACAATGCCCCACCTGCCATAAAAGTTAATGCGGGATACAAAGAGAGCATTGGTGGCGCAAAGAATTTCAATAACAAAATCCTCAAACATATAAAAAGTCATCTAATTATGTTGAGCGCATTTGTCATAGGCGCATATTCTGCATATTGGCTATGGAATAATAATCAACCGAAGCCATTTTTCAAGGATTACAAGACTGTTGCGGAAATTAATGGCTGCCATTTTAATGTAACAGAAGATACAATTGACGGGTTGAAAGAGTTCGATAAATATAAAACACGGATACTGGATTCGGGGATTAACTGTAAAAAACATCCGTGGTTATACTTTCCTCTTGCAAAATCCTCACCGGGGATGATTGTTATGGCATGCAATAAAAATTATAACCAACATGAAGTGGCAGACTGTTTAACCCTGTCTTACCGTGAGGTTAATCGTGATTGATTATAAAAAAAACTTATTATTTATTTTAGTTTTTATCAGTGGGTTTATTCTCTTCACTGTCTATTCTTACACTGCAGAAAAAATGATATATAACGAAACATGCACTGCAAATTGGGTAATTTTTAATGACCAGGGACGAGCAAATCTTACCATCGACTTTATGTATAACAAAAAAAATAAAACAGGAACTGTTGCGTTGAGTGGAACCTGGCAACAAGGTAACAGAGAAAGTAAATCAATACGGCGAAATATTGAATACACATGGATTGAAAACTATGACACAGCCCATTTAACATCAAAGAAAGTTAATAAGTTTGAGATTATGGATCAAGTTGATGATGATAGACTTGCACAACTTATTCCTGATTTTTATGTCTTTCCAGAAAAAAGTGTAAGCTATAATATACTAAAGCAAGGTAAGCATGCTTTTATTTTGAGCATTGGTAACAGAGCAATAATGCATTGTGCAAGGTAAACTAAAATAGATAACAAAAAGATGGAACCTCGTTAATCATAAAACAATAAAATTAAATATTCTCGCAGTATATGGCAGTCTAAAGCATCAAAGTTTTGATCAACATCTTTCATTTTAGACATCTCCTTGCAATGTAAAATATCATGTATCAACAACATCTGGTGCAAATCCATGAGTCGAACTCGACATTCATCTTAGCTCGATTATTATTCCTTCGTACAGTCGATGTAAACAATACAGAAAGAGGATTATTAAGAACCAGTTTACTCAGTGAATCAATAGAGGAAAGGACTAACGTTTCTTTAAAAGAATTGATTTCATCATCTGTTAAACTAAACTCATCATTGACAGATCGTGAGATATAACTGCTTTTAACTTTACTCTTTACGTTGACTTTATTGACAGAATTAACATTCACAAATCTTGAATTTAATGCCCATGATGTTGTTTGCGTGAGAACCTTCTCAGCATTAAGGAATTTTTTTAACGGAATCCTTGGTTTCTTTTTCGAGTCCGAATTTACAATATCATGCATATAGACCATTTCATGAATCTGCGAAAACTCAATGTCCATTATATACCTCACATTTTTACCGTGACTCGATGTTACTGTTCAATAATCACCTTCCATCAATACTAAAATTAATACCCCTAATGTGCCGATAACAAATATAGTCATTCTACGTAACGTCTCCATAAGGTGATATTTGACATTATCAGAAGCTGCGAATTCGGATTTTGCTCTAATCAAATGAGAGAAATGTAAAATGAAGCCACGAAATATTAATAATAGCCTACCACTGCAACCATTAGTTCCTGATCAGGAGAACAAAAATAAGAAAAATGAAGAGAAATCCGTTAATCCAGTTAAAATCACAATGGGGTCTGGTTTAAATTATATTGAACAAGAATCTCTTGGAGGAAAATATCTAACACATGATTTGTCAATAAAGATAGCGGATATTTCTGAAGAGATAATTCAGCCAGCAATATTATCTGCTATGAGCATATATAAATTTTCGATAACAGATGATTTAATGAGTATGGCTGTAAATGAACTCATAAAACTGACCAAAATAGAGAATAATGTAGACCTGAATAAATTCACTACTATATGCACAGACGTTCTATCCCCCCGAGTCACCAGACATAATAAAGAAAAAAAACAAACGACATTCTACCCTTCTCAAAAATCCCCTTTTTAATTTTCATTGAAAAAATGGCAATTGATACTATGAATCCAGGTCATACACATTAAGGCATTTATGTAATGTCGTAATTAAGATAACTAATAAGGTGAATATTAGTAAAACAACTAATGATGTTATTAGTTTGTAGTGAACAGTACTTTTACCAATAATGAAAAATATACCATAAGCAATGCAAGCTTAAAACTCATAATTTAAAAAAGATAAATATAAAAATATCAATGAGTCAATCAATAATAATTTGGCATCACGAGACACATCACAGAGGAATATTATGAGCACAGAAACAATTGAAATATTCAATAATAGTGATGAATGGGCAAATCAACTAAAACACGCATTATCGAAAGGAGAAAATCTGGCATTACTACATGGTTTAACTCCTGATATCCTTGATAGAATATATGCATATGCATTCGACTACCATGAAAAGGGTAATATAACGGACGCAGAAATTTATTATAAATTTTTGTGCATTTATGCGTTCGAAAATCATGAGTATCTAAAAGATTTTGCATCAGTATGTCAGCCCAAAAAGAAATATCAACAAGCATATGACCTTTACAAACTAAGTTACAATTACTCCCCGTATGATGACTATTCAGTTATTTATCGTATGGGTCAATGTCAGATTGGGGCTAAAAATATCGATAACGCAATGCAATGTTTCTATCACATTATTAACAATTGTGAGGATGATAGTGTTAAGAGTAAAGCGCAGGCATATATTGAACTCTTAAACGATAATTCAGAAGATAATGGCTAAGCATTACAATCATTTGGTTAAATTTGCTGGTTATAGTGCAGTTAACCACTATAACCAGCACCTCTTATGTTTTCTTAAATCAGCATCTTAAAACAGTTAAGAGCATACTATAAATCATTACTTTTCAATGCGTTAGAGAACAATCTACTTTATAAAAATTGAATAAGGCTATTTCAGATTACATCACTAAATTCCTAAGATAAATTAGTGAACACAACCATAGATATGTCGAATGTAATTTCCTGTAGCATTAATGACACATAAATATGAATAGCCATAATTTCTATTGCTTAAGCAGGATGCAAGAAACCAATTTTTTCATAGAGGTTAACTAATGGACTTAGAAAATAAATTCTCATATCATTTTCTTGAGGGATTAACGCTCACGGAAGATGGAATTCTTACTCAAGGAAATGAGCAAGTTTATATTCCACAGAAAGAGTTAGGTGTATTAATAGTATTACTTGAATCCGCTGGTCATGTTGTACTGAAAGATATGATCATCGAATCAGTATGGAAAAATATTATTGTTAGTGACGAGTCCCTGACAAGATGTATCTATTCTTTGCGCTGCATTTTTGAAAAAATTGGCTATGATCGTTGCATAGAAACAATCTACCGGAAAGGTTATCGTTTCAGCGGGCAGGTTTTCAAAACTAAAATTAATGAAGATAATACTTCAGACTATTCCATAGCTATATTCCCTTTCACTACTTCGTTGAATACACTGGATCCATTAATACTTAATCAGGAATTAGTGCAAATCATTTCAAATAAAAAAATCGATGGTCTCTATACCTATCCGATGGCTGCGACAAATTTTTGTAATGATCACATATCTCAAAATTCATTCTTGAGCAGATTCAAGCCAGATTATTTCGTTACAGGAAGAATAAACCAGAATAATGCAGTGAACACTTTATACATTGAGTTGATCGACGCTAAAAACCTTTTCCTCATCGCCAGTAATCATCTCCCTGTTGATGAACTACATAATACATCACAATTTATTATAGATAATATCCTTCAAACGGTACATAAACCAGAACGATCTGTAAGATTAGCTAAGCAGGACCAAGGATATAAGAATCATTATTTATCAGATGAAATGTTAGCCGGAAAGAAAGAACTTTACGACTTCACCCCTGAAAGCATTTACAGGGCCATGACTATATTTGATAGATTACAAAATAAAAGTGATATACAGACGCTAAAAACAGAATGTTATTGCCTTCTAGCGGAATGCCATATGTCTTTGGCACTTCATGGAAAAAGTGAACTTGAACTTGCTGCTCAAAAAGCATTAGAGCTTTTAGATTATGTATCAGACATAACCACTGTCGATGGAAAAATTTTAGCTATTATGGGACTGATAACTGGTCTGTCTGGACAAGCAAAAGTATCTCATATCTTATTTGAACAGGCTAAGATACACCCAACTGATATAGCCTCTCTCTACTACTATAGGGCACTAGTCCACTTTCATAATGAAAAAATTGAAGAGGCAAGGATTTGTATAGACAAATCACTACAACTCGAACCCAGAAGACGAAAAGCAGTTGTGATAAAAGAATGTGTAGATATGTATGTGCCTAACCCGCTCAAAAACAACATTAAACTCTACTATAAAGAAACTGAGAGTGAAAGCCATCGAGTTATAATTGACAACATTTTGAAATTAAAGCAGCTGACGAGAATTTGTATGCGATAAATTTTTATTGACGCAATTTTATTATTTAGATGTATGCAACTTGTTATTTAAACAACAGAGATAAAAATATCTAAGATATTCACCTTATTGCAAGATATTTAAAATGCTCTAGAGTTAAAAGTATGATGTAAAGACCATTGGCCTGGACAATTAAAAAAGGGAGCTTTATGACTAATCCAATCGGTATCAATAATTTATCTCAAAGTTCAAATATAGCGAATGCAACGGGTGATGAAGTCGTATCATTAGATAAACACATCAACACCAGTGCTACTGATACAGATCAAATACAAGCATTTATAGTTTCAACATGGATGGCGCCTTTTCAAAATGATATGTATTCAGAAGATAATCCTATCTCACCTTACTATAAAATTGAATGGTAGACGATTGACCAAATAAATCATAACGAGATACTTTTATAATAGTATCTCGTCCCTTTCATTCAATCCTCACACATGAAAAAATATGCGCTCACCAAAAGTTAAATTCTTAACCATCTTCACGTTTTGTATATTTATTACAAAAATGTCTTTCGCCAGCAACTCTTGCTCTAATGAAGCAGGAACAATGTTCAGAATCGAACCAAATTTAATTAAAGCTATCGCTCTTGTTGAAAGCAATCTAAAAAAGGATAGCATAGGCAAGAACAGAGATAAGAATAACAATATAAAGAGTTTAGATTATTGGTTAATGCAGATAAACCAGATGCATATTCCCCTGTTAAAAAAACGTGGAATAATAAAAGATGAACGAGATTTGTTAGATAACCCTTGTCTGAACATTAAAATAGGAACCGAGATTTTATATAACCATTTTTCACGTTGTGGAGTAACGTGGCAATGCCTGGGGACTTATAATGCGGGTTTTGCAATGGATAACCAAAAAAAGAGACAGCAATATGCCCCAAAATATACATTGTATATACCAGGCTTAATGAACTAGACAATCGTAAGGCTTCAGCAAAATGAGCCTAAAGCCTCTTTTTTTTATATAGTGCAAACACCCATACGTAAAGCTGTTTTGATCAACTCGATACCACTGTGAACATCTAATTTCTTCATGATATTGAGTCTATGAGTTTCGACTGTTTTTCTGCTTAACTGCAAGAAATTAGCGATTTCTTTGTTTGTTTTACCATCAGCTATGAGTTGTAATATTTCTGACTCACGATTTGTAAGTTGATTATCAGAGGAATACCTGGAAGATATTTTTTCACAATCCATATGTACACTATCAAAATAAGTGTAACCATTACTAATCGAATCAATAGCACGATTTAGTTTCGCCGGGTGACTGGTTTTCCATACGCATCCTTTCGCACCTGCTTCAAGCAATTTTATTGAATCAATATACGGCATCTTTGCTACAAATGTAATAATATGAGCATCTATCTTATGCGATTTAACCCATTTTACGAGTTCGGACCCCATCATTCCACCTGCAAATTCTCCTAAAAAAAATATTTAGGCTGTAGATTTGTTACACTCCGCTATAGCTTTCTTCAGATCTTTATAGCCCCCAACAACCTCATATAAATCAGGATAATGTCCGAGAAATCCAATTATCCCATCAATCATAAACGGCTGCTGATCTGAAACTACAATTTTAATTTTTCCCATATATTCATCCTGAGTGTAAATGCTTTAACGCATTCATTTATAATCATCCCTTCCATTATTATTATAAGCAAAATCCAAAGAATACATTGATGAAATAATAATGAAATATAATTAAAAATAAAATTTTTGCGTAAAAAATACCACAGGCATTAAAAAATCATGAGATGATTAAAATATTACAATTAGATTATATTCAAATCATTAAACTTGAGCCAGGGAGCTATAAGTCCTCAGGGCTTGCCAAAACAGAATTATTCATATCCAAAGAATGTGTTTCAAACATTTTTTCAACTAAATAATGTCTGGCTTGTTCGCAGATTTCGTTAACCTTGTCAGGGGAGAAACAATGATTATTAATTAAATATTGCTCACAATTATCCACAAATTCCTGCGGACTAAATTCAGCAATAAATTGATCGGTAAAAAACACAAAACGCTTATCATCATGAAATGTAATATGGACATTCCATATTGATTTGTCGACAAAATATGACTCTACTTCAAGATACTTATCTTTGAATCTGGTAGGTATATAGAGATTTACAGGACCTGATATTGCCGGTAATTTTTTTCTCCAACTTTCAAAAATTTTGATAAAAACATCAACTTCCTCTGAGGATTTTAACAATATACTCTTCAGATCGTTTATCATGTTTATTCTTTTTTTTCTAGTTCTGAGCTCAACAAGCTTATCAAGGGTATAAAATTATCCATCACATCAATAATGCCTTTTGTATAGCCATCATAATAACCTTGAATAAATTTTTCTTCTCTCTTTACCTCAATGCTCTGAATTTTTGCGCTGGTTTCAAGAAGGATACTTTCTTTAAGAGAAACTATTTATTTCAATCCATCAGAAATTTTTCTTTTAATCACAACACCATTTGCAGGAGATTTTATCAAGCTCATCTCTATTTTTTTTCGCATAAAATGTAATTCTCTCTAAAAGAGTTGATGCAAGTGGTAACGGCAATTGTATGTGATCAACAAAATCAGGAAATAATAAATTAAATCGTTGCTGCATTGCCAATGGTTGTTGCCTTATATAGGGTGACAACGTTGAAAAACCACATGTGATGATATTGTGATAGCTAGCGATGCCGGGTTTGTATCGTGCTTTTTCATTTATTTTCACCGGTATAGCTGATAAATAATCCCTTAGCACAGCAGGAACCTTATAAAAAAATCCGCGTTCTGCAAACCTTTCTCGATAAAAGTGATAACCACTGAATAAACAGAACAATGGAAATAAATTCCAATTGTTTATGTAGTAAATAAGTGAACTATTCAGATTAAAATGTTCAACTGAAAGATTGTACTGCAGAACAATCATTTCATTGGTAATAGATCTAAGCACCGGATTGTTAATAGGTGTATTATTCAAGCTTACTCGTTGAGGATGAATATAACTAATTGGATCATATATAATCTTTCTTAGGGCAAGATTCATAACGCTCTCATATGTCTACTTAATTTTCAACCTGACTAAATTAGTTAGAATGGCCCTATACTTCCATAACAGCCAGCAAGTCGCTACGGATATTAATGCAAGTAAGATAGAAACCGGCATAGCCTTATCATAAGCAAAAACAGGTTCGCTAATTTCATATGTTGGTGCTTGCTCAATAATGTCTCTTCGTTTTGACAATACAACAGAAATATTTTCATATTGTACGCTTGCAGAGCTATTAACAATAAATCTCTTGATATCATTTATTTTTATTTCTGGGTTGATATCTTTTTCATATACTGTAAGTACAGAAATATGAATTGGTAAAGCAGTTTTACCACTATCGCCATTATCAACATCGTAACTAACATGTACTCTCGAAGAAATAATGCCATCCATAATTTTGAGAGATTGCTCTAACCGCTGCTCAATAGCAGAATATAGCCTTGCTTTTTCCGCTCGTGGAGATGAAACGAGTGCATCTGCAGGGAACATCTGCGATATTTGAATATCAGGCTTACCCGGTAGATTGTAGATTTTTAGCCAATCCACCGCAGAAGCAAAATCCGTTGGTTCGACAAATATTGAAAATCCTGTTTTGCCTTGATCCTTCTTTTCAGCATTAATATTATGTCTTTGTAAAACAGCAAGGACATCATTAGCTTGCTGTTGATCAAGATGGTTCAATAATTCCTGCTGCTTGCAGCCGCACAACAGCAGGATAAACAATAATAATGATATATATTTCATGAGCGGGTCAACGTCTCAACTGCAGCGACAATCTTTCTTGCTAATGTTCCACCAATGAAACCTCGACATTATAATTAAGCACATGATCCTGCAAGACTAATAATTTTTCAGGAGTTAACCCCTCTTTATCAGACCTTAATGCTTGTAACGCATTTTGCTGCCAATTTTCAGTTTGTACAGCATAGTTGGCAAAAGCGGAGATCATTTTATCATCCGGGTTGTCAAGATTGAGAACCCGGTCATTTAAATCAATCACTTTCGCTTGCTGTATTTCATGAGCAGTTGATTGCTCAGCTCTATCAATAGGTGGCATATTGCTTACTGACATAATAAAATCCTTATCCAGTTTAGCGGAAGTTTTGTATGATTGCTGAATCAAGATCTTTATACGCTTTTACAACGTTAGATTGCGCATTTCGATATAATGTATACTCAGCTAATGCACTTTGATATTCGGCAAGAAATTTCGTGTCGGAGGGATTGGTTGGCTAAATCCTCCAACGCTTTTTCAACTTGCTGGTTCAGATCATCAACGCCCTGATCAAATTGATTGCTGATATCCATAATATAACCATTCCAATCTGCCATAAGTCCTCCTCAATTATTCCTGAAATGTCCAGTTGCTACCTTGAGACTTCTCGAATCGGTTATCTCCGTAGCTAAATGAACTATTATTTGTGTCCTGATTTTTCAAATTCACATTAAATCTTACATATTGTTTACCCCATTGTTTATAATATTCGTCAACATAGTTATTAATTTTATTTAATTCACTGTCACTTAACGTACCAATGATATTGAAATACACATTGTTAGCTGTTTTATATTTTTCATAAGAAAGACCTATCGCTGACAACGTTTCAATAGCCTGACTTTCCAATACATTATCATCTAATACCGCAATACTTATATTGCTGGCATATGGCATAGTTTGCAGTAATCCTTTAATAAGATTATCGATTAGTTGCTGTGTGATAGCGTTCCGTTGCTTACTCACTGTCAATCTTAGATTACTGGCATCTAATAGTTGAAGTTTAAAATATTGTAAATTAGGGAAATTATCAGCAAGCCATGAAAAAATTCGTATCGATTCATCATCAGGATTTATCACCCGTACTGGCTTTCCTGGTTGATTTTTTTCCAGTGCTTGTTTGACCCAGACTGCTTCATCCAAAATATTGGTATTAATATAGATAACATGATCTCTACCATATAAAACTTCATAATTCCTGTTTTTGTTTACAAGAATTTTATCGATATGTCTCAGCTGCGGATCATTACTGGCATTAACAATATAAAAAGCAATGAAAATGATAGCAAAAAGAAAAAAAAGCATTACATACTTAAACAGCTTACTGCTAAAGAAATGTTGTTTTGTAGAAATAATGTTATTTTCAATAATGCCTGGCAATGAATACTGCCAAACTTCATTTTTTTCTTTTACAGCAAATTTGAGACCTAAAACTTCTATTTGCTGATTCAATGTTAACGTTCTATCTTCAGGTTCTTGTGCTGTTAATTCTCTGAATGTTACTACCAGATCAGGGTCGGTAGTAATTATTATCTCAAAACTACCTGTAAGCTCGCCATAAGGAACGACTATTGTGTTTTCTGGTAACTCAGAAAAAGCATCACTTCTTCCTAACGAAACATCATTACCAATGATAACAAGTAGACGCCCATTAAGTATTTCATACTCGCATCCATTCAATGGTCCGCTCAACAAACGAATGGCATAAGATTCCAATAAGTCTTGTGATAAGAATTTATCATTATTTTCCATGAATACCACCCGCTAATTCCATAAGCTCTAGTTTAGAGTAGTGTAACAAGACGGAAATTTCATGACCAAATTATGATGACACAGAATAAAAAAATTATAATTCCGAGAACTATTTTAAATGCCTCTATGCATAACTTTATTTACAATTTAAGGTATAAACCCTATTCCCTCAATGTTAAGCAAATATAACAATCACTCTTATTTTAAATTTTACACGTAATATTTACCCTAAATGATTTTAGAGTACAGGTGGGCATATGCAAGTCTTTTCCAGTGATGTCTACTTCACTGTAGGCACTAATGCATTATTAGCATCCCAAAAAGAATATTACAGCGATTTAGTTGCGTTGGTTGATCTTGGACATTCGTTCGTTGTTATTGATGAGCATCAACATCGAAATCTCAAACCAAATACAGAACCTGTAAACATCCTTTTGAGCAACAATTTCATCAGGATCAATAAGAATATTACATTATCTGATTTAACGCATTTCCTGGTTTCAAATCTTCATACACAAAATGTGTATTCCACACAAGAACCACTTACCCATGATGAGATAGATATCCTGCGGTTATGTGTTTCTTACTCGTTAAAACAAATAGCCATTATTAAAGGAATTGATTATAAAACAATATCATATCACAAAATAAGAGCCCTAAATAAACTTAACATAAAAGGTACTGTTTAGTTGTTTATAGCACTCTGTGAATGGGATAAACATTATTTTAAACTCCAATCTTGCGTAAGAGAAAGTTGATATGTCATTAGTAGGATATAATAGTAACATCATAATAACCATCGCGCTGATATCGTTGCTCTCTGCATGCACCAGAGAAAATTCATTAAAGGAGAATCAAAATAAAAGAAGTGGCGAATCCCAAGCGATAGTAGATGCAAGACAGTTCTTTAGCGAACACCCGGAATATATATCATCAGCAGAACTGGAGCAAAAGCTATATCGCGAATTTGCACAGGTTACTACAGTTCCAGCTTATAAAGAGATGAGTATGTATCAATTGCTTATCATTTCACAAGATCGTTTAACTCATTAAATAAGGATCTACACGCTTTTTGCGTGTAGATTCTTATAAATTTCTGACTACGACAGATGTTTAATTTTTTAAATTATCGTCTTTATTCTCGATTTTTGTGTCTTCACCCTCAATGAATTTATCTTCTGAAGAGAGCTGTTCATCTTGAACAGGTTGCCCAGCATTCTCCACATCTTCAAGCCACAGCAGAAGACGTAATATTTCATCTATATTTTCGAAGCTAACATAATCGTAGCGACGATGGGTAGCATAATTTTTTCGTGCTAATTTTTTATCTGTGATAATTGGTATTCCGATTTCCTTTGCATATTTCCTTACGCCAAAGGCCACCTCATTAGTTACTCTTACAGAAATCAATGGAATAGGTGAAATATGTGGCTTAAAGTATATCCCTATTGCAATGTGAGTAGGGTTGGAAATCATCAAACGACTATTACTGACATCAGACTTCAATTGCTCAGAAAGAATTTCCTGATGCGCTCTCTGCGTTTAGACTTAATTTCTGGATTTCCTTCTTGCTCCTTGTATTCTCTTTTAACTTCTTGTTTATCCATTTTCATATCTTTCATAAATAAAAAATATTCAGCGATAAAATCAAAAATTAAGACAATTATCATACTGCCGAGACAATACAGTATGAGAAGGAATAGCATCTCTCCCCAATCTGATAATAAAGATATGATATCTCCATCAAGAGTTTTAAAAAGCAGTGATTTATGATTACTCCAAAATACTTTGATCGCCAATGCAAAAAAAACAATATAAAGAATTGCTTTAACAAATTCTTTTACGGTTTTTAAGCCAAATATACGCTTTAAGCCATTTACTGGATTCAATGAATCAAACTTAAATTTAACAGCTTCAGTTGCTAATTGCATTTTACTTTGAAACCAGGAGACAAGTATTGTTGTGAACATGCAAACCAGCAAAAAAGGAATGTTCGTTTTCAACCAACCAACCCCCATAGCTTTAAAATAGTCCCAAATATCTGGTTTAGCGTTATGATCAAGGATGTATTCAAGAATCGACATAATGTGATGCACATCAAAAACATATCCGAGATATAAAGTACCCACAAGCATTATTACAGAGATGGTTAAGTCTCTACTTTTTAGAATTTGCCCTTTTTTAGAAGCATCCTGGAGTTTCTTTTGTGTTGGCTTTTCAGTTTTATTGGCCATGAAACACTCTATTTCTCAATGTATAGTTGCAATTGTTCTGGGAAAAAGGATAACGGCATTACTCGTTCAGCCAGTATTGGGGCAAAATAAATAATTAATATTAAAAATGCCAGCGCACTTTTGACAGTCAGTGAAATGGCAAAAGCATTTAGTTGTGAAGCATAACATGCCAGCAATCCCAGGACAGCCTCACCGCCCAGCATAACGGCAATCACGGGGCTTGCGTAAACGATAGTATGAGTCATTATGTTATTAATATATGAGAATAAAGGCTCTAATTTAGGAAAATTAAAATTGCCTGAAGGCCATAAATTATAACTTTGCCAAAGAGTTTCCAGAATAAAGTTCATTCCACCTTTAGTAAGATAAACCGCAGCAGAGAAAAGGTTAAATAATCTTGCTAATTCCGAGGTATCGACACCTGTAGCCGGATCCAAAGTACTACTTAATGTTGCACCGCGTTGGTTATCGATAAAGCTACCTATAGCAAGGAAAATCCAAAACGGGGATGCTAATAAGCATGCAATAAACAGCCCTATGATAATTTCTCTGGCAGCGAACAAAGCAATATCGATTTCATTTAAGTTCAATAATTCATAGTGGTAATGCTGAACTAATGCACATGATACCACTATTATTATTGGGTGACGAACTACTGTTGGTATATTCCCACTGGCGAAAAATGGTAACAAATAGAAAGTTGGTGCCAATCGGCAAAAACCGAGCGCTGTAGCAGCCAGCAGACTATGCAACTGATAGAGTATCGCCTCCCCCATGCTATCCTCTCGCGAATGCTAAATTCAGCATTTCGATACCAAATGAATATAATTTTTCACCATACCACCCGCTCATTAAAAAAAAGCAAATACTTACGCACAATAATTTCACGCCAAATGGCAACGTCTGTTCTTGCAACTGCGTTACCGTTTGAAAAAGCCCTACCAATAAACCAACAAATGTCGCAACTGCAATAGGTCCTGCAGACATAACTAAAATCAGATACAGCGCCCTATTCCCCGCAAAAACAATATCGTCCATATTTTTTCCTCAGGGATTAATGGATAGGTCAAAATATTGTAAAATGAGCCCTTTTGATAACATTGTCCAACCGTCCATCGCGACAAACAAAATTAATTTTATCGGTGTAGATATGGTTACCGGACTCATCATCATACCTAACGTTAACAGAACGCTGGATATAACCAGATCCACTACGACAAAGGGTAAATAGATATAAAAACCTATAATAAATGCACTTTTTATCTCACTCAATGCATATGCGGGCAGTAACGAGAAAATTGAAATATTATCATCATCGATTATCTCTTCATTGTCTTCAGAACTATTCACCTTCTGAATCTTTTCAAAAAAGCTAACCAACTCAGGTTCAGAATATTTTATCAAATATGATTTATAACCACTCATGCCTGTCTCAACAAAATTAACAACCGATGCTACATTATTGAATGAAAGATTCTCATTCTGACTGTTATTATATATTTCCTTCCCAACCGGCATCATTACGAACATTGACAATAGCAAAGCAACCCCATTAAGTGTCATATTTGATGGCACTTGCTGAAGTCCCAGCGCGTTTCGGACAATAACAAAAACAATCGAGAATTTAATAAAACATGTCCCGGATGCTATTATAAACGGCAATAGTGTAAATAATGATAATATCGCTATCAGCGAAATGCTATTTGACATTATTATTCCCTGATAACCAAGAATGAATTTCTACGCCCAATTTATCATCCACTTCAACAAGTTCGCCATAGCCAGTTAGCGCACCATTTACACGTATCTCTATATTTTTCTCAGATTCAGGAAGCAGAGATATTATTCTTTTTGCACAGAGATCGTCTATTTCATAAAGATTAATTATTTTCTTACCAAGAACAAACTCAATTTTTACAGGCAACTCTTCAAAACTATTAATCATCTGTTCGTCATTTTCATCATAAATCTCACTCTCGTTTTTTTTGATATCAAAATCATCTGTTTCAAAATCTTCCTCGTACTCAAAATGATCAGCCATTTTTAACTCCTCTGGATAAATTAAATCACAAATTTTTGTATTATAAATAACCGCATAAGCCAAATTATTTGAGATTAATAAAACATCACCAACTTCAATATCAACAAGACTTCTGTAACATGTTTTACTAAATCCAATCACAAAATGAATGGACCAATATAATGATTTTTTGTCTAACACTGGAGCGTTTCCGTATTGGCAGACTGTGACTTTATCTAACCAAAGATTCAATTCCCCTGTTCATATTCTTATTAGTGGTTGAGCAGGGCTCAATACTCCATCAAATACTTTACCTACGTGCAAACGATTATATTTTAGTTCAGGATGTTTTAGATTTAACGGGGAACTGGATAAACTGAGCCATTCCCCTATTAACCTTTCCGTTTCTGGCATTAAAGCCATCCCAGCGAGCTCAGATGAAATTAAGGGAAATATTTCTCCAAGCAATACCCATCCAGACCAGCTGCCACTCTCTTCTGCTATCGGTAACCATTTAGCACTAAATTCGGGCATTAATAATGCAACATCTTCGCCATTTTCTTTCCAATTTTGAAAAGTGGTTTCAAACGTATGAGTGTTTCGATTTACTTTCCTCAGACCGAACATTAACTTTCATCCTTCTGATCGTTTTCGAATTTGCTTTCATTTTCTTGCTCCTCATAAGGCTGATGTCGTTGTCCTTGTCGTTCATCTTGCTCAGTCAATACCCAACGTTGTGCTGTAACTCATTATGAAAACTATTTAATTCCCTCATCATTGATAAGGTTGGACATCTCTTTCAACATGAGAGTCATTGAAGCTTTCGACCAATTTAGCGGAATGATAGGGCTTGGCGCTTCATGCAAAGTTCCCGACTTGTGGATATAGTTATAGCTTTCGGGAAGTGCCATTTCAGGTACACTCCTGCCATTTGCACCAATCATATTCTCGCCTGTTATTTGGGCCAATGATCTATTCATAAATTGCACTGAGTCATTCAAATACTCTTCCTTTCTTGATTCTTTATAAACAATTGCTGCTGATTTTGCATACCATGAGTCAAAAAACCATTCTGCTTCTGTTGATGGAATGAAGCTCTTTTCTCTTTTCGCATGTGAATTTTGATCGGTATCGGTTTTAATATCATTGAACCAAAAATTTGCCGACTGATAATTATCCTTCTCGTATCTTTTTATACCATACGGACCTGCTAGTTTTTTAACTATTTTTAGAACCTGCTCTTTTCTTCTGGTGTTTATCTTTGCAAGATTTGCAGGATAAATAACATTAAGTAAAGCCGCATCGGCCTCTCTGTAATGTTTATCTTTTTCCAGATAACCTGGGGATTCTCCCCCTAAATCAAGCTGTAACGTTATTCTTTCATAACCTTTATCTATGAGGTGGTTCAACCTCGTTGTTGAAAGAGGTTCATCCAGTTCATTGGCTTTAGCTTCGCGTAGTAAATCAGAGACAAAAACAGAGTCTTTCTTCGAGAGTAAGTTCGACAAACGTTCCAGTCCAGAGGTCACCAGTGCAACGGAAGATGTGTTTAATCGGGCATCTTCTTCCCATGCTCCGGAATCTTCCATAACATAGAAATTGGCTTTATCCAGATAAGCAATCAGCAGCGCAACCGATTTTAATCGGTCACCTTTTTGCCAATCTTCAGCGTTAATTGTATCAGTGTCGATTGCTTGTATAAGGAGATCAAGATAAAGACCTAACGCATCATTTTGTTTATGGTTCCACAGCTGCGGCTTGCCTTCTTCCTGCACATCTGCCATCACGGGGGAGTTGCTGTCAAATCGGATATGCACAACATTCATTTGCCCGGGAACTCCATCCAGTCGTTTGGGGTTGCTAATGACGTCCTGCATCCGCTTAATCTGGTCGGGCGTAGACATATAATCCCACAGGGTGAGCAGAACCTTTTTTGCGGCTACACTATTTCCCTGATCTGATACTAATGCCATATAGCCCCATAAACTATCCCTCAGCCAGACAGCATCATAGTGGGTTTCTGCCGCTGTTTTGTCATCTTCGAAAGTAGAAGCAAGAATAAACGTTCCCCAGGGTTTCTCCGTCAACGTTAACTTTCGTGTGTTTTCTGTTAATGTTAGCAATCCTTGAATTTCGTCTTTGGTATAGTGGCTCTTTATTTCATTTTGTAATTTGGCTGAGTGAATCAAAAGACGATAATTAGGATACTTATCTGGATTTAACGATAAATAACTTTTATCTGTTGCTGCCCCCGTGGAATTAAGAATGTTAAATACAGATTCACTCGTCACTTCTGCCCCTGTCGCCTGGCATGTGCCGCACGAAAATATACCAGCGAGCAGAAGAGTTAATGCAGATTTCCCTTTCATAAAATATTCCATCAATCGTTTGTTAAAAGCGTAGATAACCACTTATTTAACAACTTGAAAATAAGGTGTTTTACCTGGGTTGTTACAAAAGGATTGCATTGCGTAAACGCTTTTTATTTACAACAAAATGGGGAAGTATTACGGCGATTGCGAAAAGTCTGAAGCGATTGAATTAAGATAATATAGAAAATCAGATACAGCAAAAATGGCAGATTGATCAGGTGAAGATAAATTGGAGCGGGCGAAGGGAATCGAACCCTCGTATAGAGCTTGGGAAGCTCTCGTTCTACCATTGAACTACGCCCGCTTCGAGATGCGTAAGGCATTATAAACCTTACGCTCTCCTTAGCAAGTGCCGCGCTGCTGACTGCTGATTAATTCGCCATCAGCATTTTGGCTTGCTGCCCTGCGGCGGCAAGTAACGTAGCGGATCAATTGCCGTTGCACGGTAACGAATCTGGAAATGCAGGCGAACAGATGCCGCATCCGTGCTCCCCATAGTGGCGATTTTTTGCCCAGCCTTCACGCTTTGCCCATTATTTACCAGCATCGTGTCATTATGGGCGTAAGCCGTAATGTAATCTTCACTGTGTTTAATCATGATGAGATTACCGTAGCCACGCAGCTGGTTGCCCACATACACCACCTTTCCTGCACCCGCGGCGTAAATAGGTGTACCCCGTGGAGCTGAGATATCAATCCCTTTATTGCCGCCATCTGCTGTCGAATACGGCATGATAACTTTCCCTGTCGTTGGCCATAACCAACAACGTTGCCCTACTGGCGGCCAGGAAGATTTCGGTACCGCTGATGACGGTGTAACCGATGCGGTTTTGGTCGTTGATTTGGCGGTTGATTTACGTGTACTACTGCTACTTTTCGCCCCACCCAGTTTTAGTTTCTGACCAACTTCAATGGTGTAAGGGGGGGAAATGCCGTTCAGTCGCGCCAGTTCTTTTACGCTGGTTCCCGTGGTGCGCGAAATACGATATAGCGTATCCCCCCGTTTCACGGTGTAAACGGAGCCGGAATACGTTCCTGTATCGGATGATTTGCTACCCGAACAGCCCGCCAAAAGCAGTCCAACCGATAACAACATCACGATACCCAGAGATTTTTTATTCAGGCGTCCCGCACTCAAAATCTTTCCTCGCTTAAAAAACAAGACGCCTTATCATAGCAGCCAGCCTCTTGATACCCAATCTCTTGCTTCTGGAAAAACGTGGTAATAGAGAAAGAGGTTAATTTCATTTGGCAAAGGGAAGTATCATCAGCAAAATATTCGCTGTAGAGGTATCGAACTTCCTGACTTTTTACCCTATTTCCCATCCTGATGCGTAATAATCCCAATTTATCACATTGATTTTATCGCCACTCATATTGATACGTATCACTGCCCCTATTCAGAGTCCTGTTTCGTATCATATCTGTGTTTTTTTAACGTCATCACACTTCCTACCTCCCCTAACGCTTATCGTCGTTTCTGGCGTAAATCTTGCCTGCTTAGACTAAATCTTTGCCATAAGAACCAAATGTTCAAATCGAGGGGATTTCTATGGAAGCGCGGGAAGCAACCGCTACGGGTGAATCATGCATGCGCGTCGATGCCATTGCTAAGGTCACCGGGCGGGCACGATATACTGACGATTATGTTATGGCGGGCATGTGTTACGCGAAATATGTACGTAGCCCTATCGCACATGGTTATGCCGTAAGTATTAATGATGAACAAGCCAGAAGTTTACCGGGCGTACTGGCGATTTTTACCTGGGAAGATGTGCCTGATATTCCATTCGCTACAGCTGGGCATGCCTGGACACTTGACGAAAACAAGCGCGATACCGCCGATCGCGCACTGCTAACTCGCCATGTTCGTCATCATGGTGACGCCGTTGCCATCGTCGTGGCCCGCGATGAACTCACGGCAGAAAAAGCGGCGCAATTGGTCAGCATTGAGTGGCAAGAATTACCCGTTATCACCACGCCAGAAGCGGCGCTGGCAGAAGACGCTACACCAATCCATAACGGCGGCAATTTACTGAAACAAAGCACGATGTCGACGGGCAATGTCCAACAAACAATCGATGCCGCCGACTACCAGGTACAGGGGCACTATCAGACCCCCGTTATTCAACATTGTCACATGGAAAGCGTAACATCGCTGGCGTGGATGGAGGATGACTCGCGAATTACCATCGTTTCCAGCACCCAGATCCCGCACATTGTTCGCCGCGTGGTTGGTCAGGCGCTGGATATTCCCTGGTCATGCGTACGAGTCATCAAACCATTTGTCGGTGGCGGTTTTGGTAATAAACAGGATGTACTGGAAGAGCCAATGGCGGCATTCCTGACCAGCAAGCTTGGCGGCATTCCGGTGAAAGTTTCCCTTAGCCGTGAAGAGTGTTTCCTCGCAACCCGTACCCGCCACGCTTTTACCATTGACGGGCAAATGGGCGTGAACCGCGACGGAACATTGAAAGGTTATAGTCTGGATGTTCTGTCTAACACCGGCGCTTATGCATCTCACGGGCACTCCATCGCTTCTGCGGGGGGGAATAAAGTCGCTTACCTTTATCCTCGTTGTGCCTACGCTTACAGTTCAAAGACCTGCTATACCAACCTCCCCTCGGCTGGTGCGATGCGTGGTTATGGCGCGCCACAAGTCGTATTTGCCGTTGAGTCTATGCTTGATGACGCCGCGACAGCGTTAGGTATTGATCCTGTTGAAATTCGTTTACGCAACGCCGCCCGCGAAGGAGATGCTAATCCGCTCACGGGCAAACGTATTTACAGCGCAGGGTTGCCGGAGTGTCTTGAAAAAGGCCGGAAAATCTTTGAATGGGAAAAACGCCGTGCAGAATGCCAGAACCAGCAAGGCAATTTGCGCCGCGGCGTTGGCGTCGCCTGTTTTAGCTACACCTCTAACACCTGGCCTGTCGGCGTAGAAATAGCAGGCGCGCGCCTTCTGATGAATCAGGATGGAACCATCAACGTGCAAAGCGGCGCGACGGAAATCGGTCAGGGTGCCGACACCGTCTTCTCGCAAATGGTGGCAGAAACCGTGGGGGTTCCGGTCAGCGACGTTCGCGTTATTTCAACTCAAGATACCGACGTTACGCCGTTCGATCCCGGCGCATTTGCCTCACGCCAGAGCTATGTTGCCGCGCCTGCGCTGCGCAGTGCGGCACTATTATTAAAAGAGAAAATCATCGCTCACGCCGCAGTCATGCTACATCAGTCAGCGATGAATCTGACCCTGATAAAAGGCCATATCGTGCTGGTTGAACGACCGGAAGAGCCGTTAATGTCGTTAAAAGATTTGGCGATGGACGCTTTCTACCACCCTGAACGCGGCGGGCAGCTCTCTGCTGAAAGCTCCATCAAAACCACCACTAACCCACCGGCGTTTGGCTGTACCTTTGTTGATCTGACGGTCGATATTGCGCTGTGCAAAGTCACCATCAACCGCATCCTCAACGTTCATGATTCAGGGCATATTCTTAATCCACTGCTGGCAGAAGGTCAGGTACACGGCGGAATGGGAATGGGCATTGGCTGGGCGCTATTTGAAGAGATGATCATCGATGCTAAAAGCGGCGTGGTCCGTAACCCCAATCTGCTGGATTACAAAATGCCGACCATGCCGGATCTGCCACAACTGGAAAGCGCGTTCGTCGAAATCAATGAGCCGCAATCCGCATACGGACATAAGTCACTGGGTGAGCCACCAATAATTCCTGTTGCCGCTGCTATTCGTAACGCGGTGAAGATGGCTACCGGTGTTGCAATCAATACACTGCCGCTGACGCCAAAACGGTTATATGAAGAGTTCCATCTGGCAGGATTGATTTGAGGATAACATCATGTTTGATTTTGCTTCTTACCATCGCGCAGCAACCCTTGCCGATGCCATCAACCTGCTGGCTGACAACCCGCAGGCCAAACTGCTCGCCGGTGGCACTGACGTACTGATTCAGCTCCACCATCACAATGACCGTTATCGCCATATTGTTGATATTCATAATCTGGCGGAGCTGCGGGGAATTACGCTGGCGGAAGATGGCTCGCTACGTATCGGCTCTGCAACGACATTTACCCAGCTAATAGAAGATCCTATAACTCAACGTCATCTCCCGGCGTTATGTGCTGCGGCCACGTCCATTGCTGGACCGCAGATCCGTAACGTCGCTACCTACGGTGGAAATATTTGCAACGGTGCCACCAGCGCAGATTCTGCCACGCCAACGCTAATTTATGACGCGAAACTGGAGATCCACTCCCCGCGCGGTGTTCGTTTCGTCCCGATTAATGGCTTTCACACCGGGCCGGGCAAAGTGTCTCTTGAGCATGACGAAATCCTCGTCGCCTTTCATTTTCCGCCACAGCCGAAAGAACACGCGGGCAGCGCGCATTTTAAATATGCCATGCGCGACGCAATGGATATTTCAACGATTGGCTGCGCCGCACATTGCCGACTGGATAACGGCAATTTCAGCGAATTACGCCTGGCATTTGGTGTTGCCGCGCCAACGCCGATTCGCTGCCAACATGCCGAACAGACTGCACAAAATGCGCCATTAAACCTGCAAACGCTGGAAGCTATCAGCGAATCTGTCCTGCAAGATGTCGCCCCGCGTTCTTCATGGCGGGCCAGTAAAGAGTTTCGTCTGCATCTCATCCAGACGATGACCAAAAAAGTGATTAGCGAAGCCGTCGCCGCGGCGGGGGGAAAATTGCAATGAATCACAGCGAAACAATTACCATCGAATGCACCATTAACGGGATGCCTTTTCAGCTTCACGCCGCACCAGGCACGCCGCTCTCGGAATTACTCCGCGAACAAGGACTGCTAAGTGTCAAACAAGGGTGCTGCGTGGGTGAATGTGGTGCCTGTACGGTGTTGGTCGACGGCACAGCAATAGACAGTTGCTTATACCTTGCCGCCTGGGCTGAAGGAAAAGAGATCCGCACGCTGGAAGGTGAAGCGAAAGGCGGAAAACTTTCTCATGTTCAGCAGGCTTATGCGAAATCCGGCGCAGTGCAGTGCGGGTTTTGTACGCCTGGCCTGATTATGGCTACCACGGCAATGCTGGCGAAACCACGCGAGAAGCCATTAACCATTACGGAGATTCGTCGCGGACTGGCGGGAAATCTTTGTCGCTGCACGGGGTATCAGATGATTGTAAATACAGTTCTGGATTGCGAGAAAACGAAGTAAAAGGATATCCGGCCTGAATTCAGGCCGGATTCACTGAGGTTATGTGTTTAACAACTCATATTTCTTAATCTTGCGATAGAGCGTAGCAATGCCGATGCCCAGTTCATCAGCAACTTGCTTCTTGCTGTTATGACGTGAAAGCGCCTCGCGGATCATTTGCTTTTCCATCTCCTCCAGCGCCGTGCCGCCCGCATCATCGAGTGACAGGTGCGCCTCACTGACCTCTGTTACATCACTTTGCTCCGTTGTGCCATTATTCAGCAGATTTGGCGGCAATAGCGTGCTGTCGATAACTTCACCTGAAGGAACTACGTTAACCAGATATTCCATCAAATTGCTTAACTCGCGCAGGTTTCCGGGCCAACGATGCTTACGCAATATTTCGACGACATCGGGAGCAATGCCAGGATAAACCGATCCCAGACGACGGGTATGCAGATGTAAAAAGTAATGCACCAATAGTTCAATATCTTCCTGACGTTCACGCAGCGGTGGCAGAGTTATCGGGATAACATTAAGTCGGTAGAAGAGATCTTCGCGGAATTTACCTTCGGCAATGAACTGGGCCAAATTCTGATTAGTTGCAGAAATGATGCGAATGTCGACTTGTATTGGGCTACTGGCACCAATCGGCAGAATTTCACGCGCCTCAATAGCGCGCAGTAATTTAGCCTGCAACATTAATGGCATATCACCTATTTCATCGAGAAACAGCGTGCCCGTATTCGCCGCCTGAATCAACCCTGTTTTACCGTTGGCAGAAGCGCCAGTAAATGCGCCTTTAACATAACCGAACAGTTCGCTTTCCAGAAGCTGCTCCGGAATCGCGGCACAGTTGATAGCAATAAAGGGTTTATTCCGTCTTCCGCTCAACTTATGGATTGCTCGGGCGACGACTTCTTTACCCGTGCCGCTTTCACCAACCACCATAACGCTGGATGGGCTGGGTGCAATACGGCTAATGAGTCGTTTTAATTGCCGCATAACACGGCACTCGCCAACCAATTGTTCAATATGTGGTTCATCAGGTGCATTTGCTACAGAAAAACTGGTATGCGATTGGTGAAATGCCATTAAAAATAATTGTCGGCCCTGAATGTTATGCAATTGACCAATGATTAATTCACTTTTATCGTCCCACGAAACAATATGCTGCATATGTCCATGAGTAAAATTACTCTCAAATGTTAATGGTCTGAAACGGATAGGTTTCCCAATAATATTATTTTGTACAACACCAAGTGTTTTTAAGGCAGTCTGATTAACAAACTGAACCCGACTTTCATCATCAACAACTAATACGCCCTGATCCATATTATCGATCATGGTCGCGAATATTTTACTGATGTTATCTCCTGGCCCCTGATCCTCCAGAAGTTTCGAAACAAAAATGGTGGATATATGGCGAACATAATCAGAAAATTCGCGTAAATTATCACTGATATGCTCTTGTTGCTCGTGGGTAACGGCAATCAAACTTATCACCCCAACACAACGATCCTGTAAAATGACAGGCGTACCCAGAAATGCTTTTTCACGGCAATTTTCTTTACTATCGCAACCTTCGCAAAGGGGATCGAAGCGAGACTGTGTCACAACTTTTTCAGTTTTCGTTTCCAGGACGTGGCGGAGCAGGCGTGAGTTGCCGCTCAACTGGCGACCAAGAAACTTCCCATACGCGCCCGTTCCGGCGACGCGACACAAGTTTTCATCAACGATCTCAACCTCAAGCTGCAAAACGCTGGCAAGCATTCTGGCAAAACGCTGAATTGTCGGTTGAATTTGCATCAATACTGACTGCGTAGTAGCAAGCTCCATAGCTTTACCTTCCAGACTTACTTAAAAGTCGATCATTGAAGACGTTGATGGTTCACAGATCATGATGATATTAACTCAGGCGAAATTGGCTTTGATAAAAACATAAGATTTTTATCATTTTCTAATGAAATTATGGAAGAGATATCACATTTCTATATCAATATGAGAATTACGGCGGTGAGTTTATCAAACTGAAGAGAGATAGCCTGTCCCTTTATCTTATTTCTGATACTTAGCAGCAAATAAATAACGAGATAAAAAAAGCCAAACGTTTTCGTATTTTACAAACAACCGGAAGCTGGCATCAATTTGTGATCAACCCCACACATTATCCGTCAAATTAGTCTTTTGCAGCCCCGTGGATAATTCTGGCACACTTATTGTTAGTCCCAGGTATAGCTGTGAAAACACCAATCACTTTGGCAAGTCACAGTGAAATAAACCACTTTGCCTGTCATTCCACTACCGGGACTTTATGATGAAAACTGTTAATGAGCTGATTAAGGATATCAATTCGCTGACCTCTCACCTTCACGAGAAAGATTTTTTGTTAACGTGGGAACAGACGCCAGATGAACTGAAACAAGTACTGGACGTTGCCGCAGCATTAAAAGCACTGCGTGCTGAAAACATCTCAACCAAAGTCTTTAATAGTGGATTAGGTATTTCCGTATTCCGCGACAACTCCACCCGTACCCGCTTCTCTTATGCTTCCGCGCTTAACCTGCTCGGCCTTGCACAACAAGATCTCGACGAAGGCAAATCACAAATCGCTCACGGCGAAACCGTGCGTGAAACCGCCAATATGATCTCCTTCTGCGCCGACGCTATTGGTATTCGCGACGATATGTATCTGGGCGCAGGCAACGCCTATATGCGTGAAGTTGGCGCTGCACTTGATGACGGTTACAAGCAGGGTGTACTGCCACAGCGTCCGGCTTTAGTGAACCTGCAATGCGATATTGACCACCCGACTCAGTCAATGGCTGACCTCGCGTGGTTACGTGAACACTTTGGTTCACTGGAAAACCTGAAAGGTAAAAAAATCGCCATGACCTGGGCCTACTCTCCAAGCTATGGCAAACCGCTCTCTGTACCACAAGGCATCATCGGTCTGATGACTCGCTTCGGTATGGATGTCACCCTGGCCCATCCGGAAGGCTACGACCTGATCCCGGATGTAGTAGAAGTCGCGAAAAACAATGCTAAAGCATCTGGCGGTAGCTTCCGTCAGGTCACCAGCATGGAAGAAGCATTCAAAGATGCAGACATCGTTTATCCGAAGTCATGGGCACCTTACAAAGTGATGGAACAGCGTACCGAATTGCTGCGCGCTAACGATCACGAAGGCTTAAAAGCACTGGAAAAACAGTGTCTGGCACAGAACGCGCAACACAAAGACTGGCATTGTACTGAAGAGATGATGGAACTGACCCGTGATGGCGAAGCCCTGTACATGCACTGCCTGCCAGCTGATATCAGCGGCGTATCCTGCAAAGAAGGGGAAGTGACTGAAGGCGTATTCGAAAAATACCGTATCGCTACCTACAAAGAAGCCAGCTGGAAGCCTTATATCATCGCCGCGATGATCCTGTCCCGTAAATACGCCAAACCAGGTGCACTGCTCGAGCAACTGCTGAAAGAAGCGCAAGAACGCGTGAAATAACCCCTCGGGCCGATCAGCTGGTCGGCCCTCTATTTCCAGAGGCCAAAAGGATAGGATATGTCCGTTTTCTCATTGAAGATTGATATCGCCGATAACAAATTTTTCAACGGCGAAACATCACCGCTCTTTTCGCAAAGCCAGGCCAAACTGGCGCGCCAGTTCCACCAGAAAATAGCTGGTTATCGCCCAACACCGCTTTGTGCGCTGGACGATCTCGCAAACCTTTTTGGTGTGAAGAAAATTCTCGTCAAAGACGAATCAAAACGATTCGGTCTGAACGCCTTCAAAATGCTTGGCGGTGCGTACGCCATCGCTCAATTATTGTGTGAAAAATATCATCTTGATATCGAAACGCTGTCATTTGAGCACCTGAAAAATGCCATCGGCGAAAAAATGACTTTCGCGACCACCACCGACGGCAACCACGGGCGCGGTGTGGCGTGGGCAGCACAGCAACTCGGACAGAATGCGGTGATTTACATGCCGAAAGGTTCTGCTCAGGAACGCGTTGACGCCATTCTGAACCTCGGTGCCGAGTGCATCGTCACGGATATGAACTATGACGATACCGTTCGCCTGACCATGCAACACGCGCAGCAGCACGGCTGGGAAGTGGTACAGGACACGGCATGGGAAGGTTACACCAAAATCCCAACCTGGATCATGCAAGGCTACGCAACCCTGGCAGATGAAGCCGTCGAGCAAATGCGTGAAATGGGCGTAACCCCGACGCACGTTCTGCTGCAAGCCGGTGTCGGAGCAATGGCCGGTGGTGTGCTGGGTTATCTGGTCGACGTCTACAGCCCGCAAAATCTGCACAGCATTATTGTTGAACCTGACAAAGCTGACTGTATTTATCGCTCCGGCGTCAAAGGCGACATCGTCAACGTTGGCGGTGATATGGCCACCATCATGGCGGGCCTGGCCTGTGGCGAACCTAACCCGCTGGGCTGGGAAATCCTACGTAACTGCGCCACCCAATTCATCTCCTGCCAGGACAGCGTTGCCGCATTAGGTATGCGCGTGCTGGGTAATCCGTACGGCAACGACCCGCGCATCATCTCCGGTGAATCCGGCGCTGTCGGTTTGGGCGTTCTCGCGGCGGTTCATTATCACCCGCAACGTCAAAGCCTGATGGAAAAACTGGCGCTGAACAAAGATGCCGTGGTGCTGGTTATCAGCACTGAAGGCGACACCGACGTGAAGCACTACCGCGAAGTTGTCTGGGAAGGCAAACACGCTGTAGCACCTTAATCACCCTATTGGAACTACTCCCTGCAAAACGGGGAGTAAAAAATCTGGAGAAAAATAATGGCTAAGAATATTCCATTCAAACTGATTCTTGAAAAAGCAAAAGATTACCAGGCGGACATGACTCGCTTCCTGCGCGACATGGTTGCTATTCCCAGTGAAAGCTGCGACGAAAAACGCGTAGTACATCGTATTAAAGAAGAGATGGAAAAAGTCGGCTTCGATAAAGTTGAAATCGACCCGATGGGCAACGTTCTCGGTTATATCGGCCACGGCCCGCGTCTGGTGGCAATGGACGCTCATATCGATACCGTCGGCATTGGCAACATCAAAAACTGGGACTTCGATCCGTACGAAGGCATGGAAACTGATGAGCTAATCGGTGGTCGCGGTACTTCCGACCAGGAAGGCGGCATGGCATCTATGGTTTATGCCGGTAAAATCATTAAAGACCTCGGTCTGGAAGATGAATATACCCTGCTGGTTACCGGTACTGTGCAGGAAGAAGACTGCGACGGTCTGTGCTGGCAGTACATTATTGAACAATCCGGCATTCGCCCGGAATTTGTGGTCAGTACCGAACCAACCGACTGCCAGATATACCGTGGTCAGCGCGGTCGTATGGAAATTCGTATTGATGTTCAGGGTGTTAGCTGCCACGGTTCTGCGCCAGAACGCGGTGACAACGCCATTTTCAAAATGGGTCCGATTCTTGGCGAATTACAAGAACTCTCCCAACGTCTGGGTTATGACGAATTCCTCGGCAAAGGCACCCTCACCGTTTCTGAAATCTTCTTCACATCCCCAAGCCGTTGCGCTGTAGCAGATAGCTGCGCCGTCTCTATTGACCGCCGTCTGACCTGGGGCGAAACCTGGGAAGGCGCGCTGGACGAAATCCGCGCCCTGCCTGCAGTACAGAAAGCTAACGCGGTTGTTTCTATGTACAACTACGACCGTCCGTCCTGGACTGGCCTGGTTTACCCAACCGAATGCTACTTCCCGACCTGGAAAGTGGAAGAAGATCACTTCACCGTTAAAGCACTGGTGAATGCCTACGAAGGGCTGTTTGGCAAAGCGCCGGTTGTTGATAAGTGGACCTTCTCAACTAACGGCGTATCTATCATGGGCCGTCACGGCATTCCGGTGATCGGCTTTGGCCCGGGTAAAGAACCTGAAGCGCATGCACCTAACGAAAAAACCTGGAAATCTCACCTGGTGACCTGTGCCGCGATGTACGCTGCAATCCCGTTAAGCTGGCTGGCAACAGAGTAATTACTCTTCACTTATTCCCCTCCGGTTCGCCGGAGGGTTTTTGGAGTTTGCTATGCGCGTATTGATCAAAAACGGCACTGTCGTTAACGCAGATGGACAAGCCAAACAGGATTTGCTGATTGAAAGCGGGATTGTTCGCCAGTTGGGCAACAATATTTCGCCGCAGCTCCCGTATGAAGAAATTGATGCCACTGGCTGTTACGTTTTCCCTGGCGGCGTGGATGTCCATACGCATTTCAGTATTGATGTCGGCATCGCGCGCAGTTGTGATGATTTTTTTACCGGTACCCGCGCAGCTGCGTGTGGCGGTACAACAACCATTATTGACCATATGGGATTTGGCCCAAACGGCTGTCGGTTACGCCATCAACTGGAGGTTTATCGTGGTTATGCCGCCCATAAAGCGGTCATCGATTACAGCTTTCACGGTGTGATCCAGCACATTAATCACGCAATCCTCGACGAAATCCCGATGATGGTCGAGGAAGGACTGAGCAGTTTTAAACTCTATTTAACCTATCAATACAAACTCAACGATGACGAGGTTTTGCAGGCATTACGCCGTCTGCATGAATCCGGCGCGCTGACCACCGTGCACCCGGAAAATGATGCGGCTATCGCCAGCAAGCGGGCGGAATTTATCGCCGCAGGGTTAACCGCGCCGCGCTATCATGCCTTGAGTCGCCCTCTGGAATGCGAAGCGGAAGCCATCGCCCGCATGATTAACCTGGCACAAATTGCCGGTAACGCCCCGCTCTATATCGTGCACCTGTCTAACGGCTTAGGTCTGGATTATCTGCGTCTTGCCCGTGCGAATCACCAGCCAGTCTGGGTTGAAACCTGCCCACAATATCTCCTGTTGGACGAACGCAGTTACGATACAGAAGACGGCATGAAGTTCATTCTTAGCCCACCGCTGCGTAACGTACGCGAGCAGGACAAACTGTGGTGTGGCATCAGCGATGGTGCGATTGACGTGGTGGCGACCGATCACTGCACCTTCTCGATGGCTCAACGCCTGCAAATTTCTAAAGGCGATTTCAGTCGCTGCCCAAATGGCTTACCCGGTGTGGAAAACCGCATGCAGTTACTGTTTTCCAGTGGCGTGATGACGGGACGTATAACACCGGAACGCTTTGTTGAATTAACCAGCGCAATGCCCGCCAGGCTGTTTGGCCTGTGGCCGCAAAAAGGATTATTAGCGCCCGGTTCCGATGGCGACGTGGTGATTATCGACCCACGTCAGAGCCAACAAATTCAGCATCGCCATCTCCACGACAACGCCGACTACTCGCCATGGGAGGGTTTTACCTGTCAGGGCGCGATTGTCAGAACCTTATCCCGTGGTGAAACGATTTTCTGTGACGGCACCTTTACAGGCAAAGCCGGGCGAGGTCGTTTCCTGCGACGCAAACCGTTTGTCCCTCCCGTGCTCTAACCACTGTCAGGGATCTATACACAATCAAGAATGATGAGTGAGGAAAAATGAGTAAGAAAATTGTTCTCGCCCTGGGCGGGAATGCGCTGGGCGATGACCTGGCCGGACAAATGAAAGCGGTAAAAATTACTTCTCAGGCAATTGTTGATTTAATTGCCCAAGGACATGAAGTTATCGTCACTCATGGTAACGGGCCGCAGGTGGGCATGATTAACCAGGCCTTTGAAGCTGCTGCAAAAACTGAAGCGCACTCGCCAATGCTGCCGATGTCTGTCTGCGTTGCCTTAAGCCAGGGTTATATTGGTTACGATCTACAAAACGCCTTAAGAGAAGAACTGCTTTCTCGGGGCATTAATAAACCGGTAGCAACGCTGGTTACTCAGGTCGAAGTCGACGCTAACGATCCGGCATTCCTCAACCCGACCAAGCCGATCGGTTCGTTCTTTACCGAGCAAGAAGCAGAGCAACTGACAAAACAGGGTTACACTCTGAAAGAAGATGCTGGTCGCGGCTATCGCCGTGTTGTTGCCTCGCCAAAACCGGTTGATATTATTGAAAAAGAAACGGTTAAAGCTCTGGTAGATGCAGGCCAGGTGGTGATCACCGTTGGCGGTGGTGGTATTCCTGTTATTCGTGAAGGTAACCATCTGCGTGGTGCCAGCGCGGTTATCGATAAAGACTGGGCCAGCGCCCGTTTAGCAGAAATGATTGATGCCGATATGCTGATCATTCTGACTGCGGTAGAAAAAGTGGCCATTAACTTCGGTAAAGAGAATGAACAGTGGCTCGATCGCCTGTCATTAAGTGATGCTGAACGCTTTATCGAAGAAGGTCATTTTGCGAAAGGTTCTATGCTGCCTAAAGTGGAAGCTGCCGCCTCGTTTGCTCGCTCTCGCGCAGGTCGTGAAGCACTGATTACCGTATTGAGCAAAGCGAAAGAGGGGATTGAAGGCAAAACCGGAACGGTGATTTGTCAGTAATTTTAAGGCCGGGTGGGTAATACCATCCGGCCATTTTCATTTAAGCCACTTCCAGCACTTCTTTTGTCGCTTTCACGCCCTGATGCATCAACATCATTAACGCCTCAAGTACGCCGCCGCCAATCGCCCGGGCTTTATCAGAAACGCTGGTGAAATCAGCCGTTTCACCACGAGGATCGATATCACCAATTTTAAAACCACCGACCACTGCCAGGCCGTCGTTCAACAAGCCACGCACCATCCCCGTCAACGGTGCTTTAATTTCATGCTCACCAATCCAGGCAATCACATCGCCCTCTTTCACCAGATCGCCTAATTTCACGTTGGATCGCATAATGCCTGCAGCAGGAGCACGGATCACCCGTCGGGTGGTATGCCCCATAATATTGCCAGGAACACCGGTATTCTCCTGCGCACAACCAGAGTAAATCACCTGACCGAGCCAGTGCCCGCGATTTGTTTCAATTACCGCATGACAATCCTTCCCTGCAGTAAAGCCCGGCCCAAGCGCGATTGTTACTGGTGCCATATCTGCCCGCGTTCCCAAATTCTGTTTCGCCAGAATAGCGTCCACCACGCAAAGCGGTTTCAGTTCATCAAGCAATGAACAGGCGGGATCTGCCATCACAGGGATGAATCCGCGTTCGGTAAGTTTCATCGCTTCCGCAGAGCTGGTTGCCAGGCGAGCAGTAACGCCTTCGACCGTCATTTCGCCATCGAACACGGCCTGGGCAAACGCCACGGTACAACGAATCACTGTCGGTTTTTCCACTTCCAGCATGATCACTTTAAAACCCGCATGATACAGACGTAGCGCCACACCACTGGCGATATCTCCCGCACCGCGAATCACCACCAGCTGGTGTCCGGAAGGATGAGAAGGTTTCATCATCAGCCCACCCGGCGCGTTATTTTTCACCTGTAATATTTCTGCCAGCACGCTGATGGCGATCTCCTGCGGCGTTTCCGCACCTATGTTGTAACCAACGGGCGCATGTAAACGGGCAATATGTTCTTCAGCCACGCCTTTCTCACGCAATTGACGCAGGAAAAGCTGAACCTTGCGGCGACTTGCCAGCAACCCCAACCATGCAATGGGCTGTTCAATGAGTTTGTCGAGGGCTTCACGATCCTGATTATTCGTGGCAATCAGGACAAAATTATCAGGGCGAATATCCAGTGCTTCCACTGCTGCACCAAACGACTCAGCATGGAGAAGCGTGGTTGATGGAGGGAATAGTTCAGGATTGAGGCTTTCGCGATAAATATCGGCAACGGCAATATCAAATCCTAATAGCGCCGCACTCTGGGCTATCGCCCGGTTGACATGCCCCGCGCCAATCAACACCAGACGTGGACGCATACCATGGACGCTGATAAATACTGACATTGCACCTCCACAATCTGACCCGACAGCATCCGCACCGTTACGAGCCATACGTCCATGGAATAATCGCGGCTTACGTTCCTGCAATGCCTGAAGTGACTCTTCAATCACCTTCCGCTCAACCATTCCGCCACCAATTGTACCGACGATAGAACCATCGGCGCGCACTAACATTTGTGCAGAATGGCGGGGAGTCGAGCCTCGGCTATCAACAATTTGCGCCATCGCAAACGGACAATTTTGCTCTTCGAGTTTTGCAGCCTCTGTGAAAATATTCATACCAACCTCAATGGATATCCTTTCAGTAACCCGGAATACCCGGGCCGCTAATTCACAAATCTGCGCGCGATTGCAGGATGTTCTTGTATATCGCCCAGCCAGATTGCCTCTACGTCGTGTTGTTGCAGCGGTTGAAGGAGCTCGCTTTGTGCAATCGCATTCTCACATTGAGAAAAACGGTTAATGAACCAGACTCGCCGACAACCTTGCGGTACGTTTTTAAACGCCCCCTGAGGGTGGCGAACCAGCGCAACGAGATCGCTCAGTTGCAAGGTTGCATCAGGTGTTAACCCGGTAATATCAGCAAACTGCGACCAGCGATGGACATTTTCTGTGCTCACTTTCGCGCCCAAAGTATGTCCTCCCATCACAGCAATCACGCAGCAACTGCTTTTGGGTATGCAAGGTTCGTGCTCATCAGGCGCTTTTAACGGCATTCCACGCGAGCCATCTGCTTCAATGAGAATTACGTCACACTCTGGTCGTTGCACCAGTGCATCAATCGCTTCTGGCGTAAATCCCTGCACTTTTCCCTGGTTCGCTTTCCAGCTGTGAAAACAAAATGAAATGGGGGATGTAAGAGACGCATGAGGAAGCATGGCGGGATCACGACAGAAAACCACGGGCCAGTGAGACGTTGGCATAAACATATGTGTCGTCGTCGTGATTAACACACGCCTGCCGCTAGCCTGGAGCAGTTCTGCCAGCCAAAAAAGCAAGCTGGTTTTCCCCCCAGCACCAACAACAGAAATCACAGTGGGACGTTTCTGCGCACCTAAATCAATGACTAATGCCGATGGGTCAACTATACTTTTCACGAGTCTTTATGACCTCTCTGGGATAAATTATCCCCAACTTAATCCATCAGGAAGTAACGCAATTATCAGGCGTTATTAGCCCCTATAAATAATGGAACCACTATGTCAGCCATCGACTGTATAATTACCGCTGCCGGATTATCATCAAGAATGGGGCAATGGAAAATGATGTTACCCTGGCAACAGGGGACAATTCTTGATACAAGTATCAAAAATGCGTTGCAGTTTTGTAGCCGAATTATTTTAGTCACCGGCTATCGTGGTAATGAACTGCACGAACGTTATGCGAACCAGAGCAATATCACTATTATCCACAACCCAGATTATGCGCAGGGTTTACTAACATCAGTAAAGGCCGCAGTACCCGCAGTGCAAACAGAACATTGTTTTCTCACCCACGGTGACATGCCAACCCTCACCATCGATATTTTTAGAAAAATCTGGTCGTTACGAAATGATGGCGCAATACTGCCACTCCATAATGGCATCCCCGGCCATCCGATTTTAGTGTCAAAACCATGCTTGATGCAGGCAATCCAACGACCCAATGTCACCAATATGCGTCAGGCACTCCTTATGGGAGCTCATTATTCCGTCGAGATAGAAAATGCAGAAATAATTTTAGATATTGATACTCCGGACGACTTTATTACAGCGCAAAAAAGGTATACTAAAATTTAGAAAATGTAGTTAAACGATTGCGTTCAAATATTTAATCTCTCCAGCACTCTTTATCATAATGATAAGGAATCACTGATTTTGAGAAAAGAGAAAAAGTGATAAATGGGCTGACAATAATAATTTTCAGGAGTGATTTTAATTCTCATTTGGCACCTGTGAGTTCATTCACAAAAAGCCTTTAAGTTTCGAGCCGCCTCACATTTTTTTATATTTCCCGCCAAACCTGGCAAGAGTGGTGCGATTGTTGCTCTATCCCCCTAAACCACCGGATTTCTCAACACCGGTCACTCAATGATATCTGTATAAGCTAAGGAGAGGGTTATGGGGGATATTATGCGTCCCATTCCGTTTGAGGAACTTTTGACGCGCATATTTGATGAATACCAACAACAACGCTCAATCTTTGGTATTCCCGAGCAACAGTTTTACTCACCTGTAAAAGGTAAAACTGTTAGCGTCTTCGGTGAAACCTGTGCCACTCCCGTCGGCCCTGCCGCTGGCCCGCACACGCAGCTCGCGCAAAATATTGTCACTTCCTGGCTGACTGGCGGACGCTTCATCGAACTAAAAACCGTCCAAATTCTTGACCGCCTGGAGCTGGAAAAGCCCTGTATCGATGCCGAAGACGAGTGCTTTAACACCGAATGGTCTACCGAATTTACCCTGCTTAAAGCCTGGGATGAATACCTCAAAGCCTGGTTTGCCCTGCACCTTCTCGAAGCGATGTTCCAGCCTTCTGATTCCGGTAAATCGTTCATCTTTAATATGAGCGTCGGTTACAACCTCGAAGGTATTAAGCAACCGCCAATGCAACAGTTCATCGACAATATGATGGACGCATCTGACCATCCGAAATTCGCGCAATATCGCGATACGCTGAATAAATTACTCCAGGATGACGCATTTTTAGCCCGCCACGGATTGCAGGAAAAACGCGAAAGCTTGCAAGCCTTACCCGCTCGCATCCCCACCAGTATGGTGCAGGGCGTCACCCTCTCCACCATGCACGGCTGTCCTCCGCATGAAATCGAAGCCATTTGCCGCTACATGCTGGAAGAAAAAGGGCTCAACACCTTTGTGAAACTCAACCCGACCTTACTGGGGTACGCGCGTGTTCGTGAGATCCTCGATGTCTGCGGTTTCGGTTACATAGGCTTAAAAGAAGAGTCATTTGATCACGACCTCAAGCTGACGCAAGCACTGGAAATGCTGGAACGCCTGATGGCACTGGCAAAAGAAAAATCACTCGGCTTTGGCGTAAAACTGACTAACACTCTCGGCACCATCAACAATAAAGGCGCACTGCCTGGTGAAGAGATGTATATGTCAGGCCGTGCGCTGTTCCCGCTCTCCATCAATGTTGCAGCAGTTCTCTCTCGCGCCTTTGACGGCAAACTGCCCATTTCTTATTCCGGTGGTGCCAGTCAGCTGACTATCCGCGATATTTTTGATACTGGTATTCGCCCTATTACTATGGCAACCGACCTGCTGAAACCTGGCGGCTATCTGCGCTTAAGTGCCTGCATGCGCGAGCTGGAAGGCTCCGACGCCTGGGGGCTTGACCATGTTGACGTCGAACGACTGAACAGACTGGCAGCAGATGCGTTAACCATGGAATACACCCAGAAACACTGGAAGCCAGAAGAGCGTATTGAAGTGGCAGAAGACCTGCCGCTGACCGACTGCTACGTTGCCCCCTGTGTTACTGCCTGCGCTATCAAGCAAGATATTCCGGAATACATCCGTCTGCTTGGCGAACACCGCTATGCCGACGCGCTGGAACTCATCTACCAACGCAACGCTCTGCCCGCCATTACCGGTCATATTTGCGATCACCAGTGCCAATACAACTGTACCCGCCTGGATTACGACAGTGCGCTGAATATCCGCGAACTGAAAAAAGTCGCGCTGGAAAAAGGTTGGGATGAATATAAGCAACGCTGGCACAAACCAGCCGGTTCTGGTTCACGCCATCCGGTTGCCGTGATTGGTGCAGGTCCGGCGGGTCTGGCTGCAGGTTACTTCCTTGCCAGAGCGGGCCATCCGGTTACGCTGTTTGAACGCGAAGCCAATGCGGGCGGCGTGGTGAAAAATATCATCCCTCAGTTCCGTATTCCTGCAGAGTTAATTCAGCACGATATCGATTTTGTTGCCGCTCACGGCGTGAAATTTGAGTATGGCTGCTCACCCGATTTGACCGTTGAACAGTTAAAAAATCAGGGCTTCCACTATGTTCTGATTGCCACCGGCACTGATAAAAATAGCGGTGTGAAACTGGCGGGCGACAACCAAAATGTCTGGAAATCACTCCCCTTCCTGCGTGAATACAACAAGGGTACAGCGCTCAAGCTGGGCAAACATGTGGTCGTTGTCGGGGCGGGTAACACCGCAATGGACTGCGCTCGTGCGGCGTTACGCGTTCCAGGCGTAAAAAAAGCAACGATCGTTTACCGTCGTTCACTGCAAGAGATGCCCGCATGGCGCGAAGAGTATGAAGAAGCGTTGCACGACGGCGTGGAGTTCCGTTTCCTGAATAATCCGGAACGTTTCGATGCTGATGGCACCTTAACCTTGCGCGTTATGTCGCTTGGCGAACCGGATGAGAAAGGTCGTCGTCGTCCGGTTGAAACCAACGAAACAGTAACACTGCATGTAGACAGCCTGATCACCGCCATTGGTGAACAGCAGGATACTGAAGCCCTGAATGCGATGGGCGTGCCGCTGGACAAAAACGGCTGGCCAGACGTCGACCATAATGGCGAAACTCGTCTGACTGACGTCTTTATGATCGGCGACGTACAGCGCGGACCATCCTCCATTGTCGCTGCTGTCGGAACCGCGCGTCGGGCGACCGATGCCATCCTTAGTCGGGAAAATATCCGTTCCCACCAGAACGATAAATACTGGAACAACGTCAATCCGGCGGAAATCTATCAACGTAAAGGCGATATCTCTATCACGCTGGTGAACAGTGACGATCGTGATGCGTTTGTCGCGCAGGAAGCTGCTCGCTGCCTTGAATGTAACTACGTTTGCAGCAAGTGCGTGGATGTCTGCCCGAACCGCGCCAACGTCTCCATTGCGGTCCCAGGCTTCCAGAACCGTTTCCAGACGCTGCACCTCGACGCTTACTGTAACGAATGCGGCAACTGCGCTCAGTTCTGTCCGTGGAACGGTAAACCATACAAAGACAAAATCACCGTCTTCAGCCTGTCGCAAGACTTTGATAACAGCAGCAACCCAGGCTTCCTTGTGGAAGATTGCCGGGTACGAGTACGTCTGAATAACCAAAGCTGGGTGTTAAACATCGACAGCGAAGGTCAGTTCAACAACGTACCACCGGAGCTGAACGATATGTGCCGCATCATCAGCCATGTCCACCAGCATCATCATTATCTGCTGGGCCGCGTGGAGGTGTAATCATGTTGATTCTGAAGAATGTCACCGCAGTGCAGTTACACCCGGCGAAAGTGCAGGAAGGCGTTGATATCGCTATCGAAAATGATGTGATTGTCGCTATCGGCGATGCCCTGACGCAACGCTACCCCGATGCCAGCTACAAAGAGATGCATGGTCGGATTGTGATGCCGGGAATTGTCTGCTCGCACAACCATTTTTACTCGGGGCTTTCCCGCGGAATTATGGCAAACATCGCCCCCTGCCCGGATTTCATCTCAACGCTGAAAAATCTCTGGTGGCGGCTCGATCGCGCCCTTGATGAAGAGTCGCTCTATTACAGCGGGCTGATTTGTTCCCTGGAAGCGATTAAGAGCGGATGTACATCGGTTATCGATCACCATGCCTCTCCAGCGTATATCGGCGGGTCGCTCTCCACATTGCGCGACGCATTTTTAAAAGTTGGCCTGCGCGCAATGACCTGTTTTGAAACTACTGACCGTAACAACGGCATCAAAGAGTTGCAGGAAGGTGTAGAAGAAAACATCCGCTTTGCCCGTCAGATTGATGAGGCGAAGAAAGCAGCAACCGAGCCGTATCTGGTGGAAGCACATATCGGTGCTCACGCGCCGTTTACCGTGCCAGATGCCGGTCTGGAGATGCTGCGTGAAGCCGTGAAAGCCACAGGTCGTGGTTTGCATATTCACGCTGCGGAAGACCTTTACGACGTTTCCTACAGTCACCACTGGTACGGCAAAGACCTGCTGGCACGACTAGCGCAATTCGATCTCATCGATAGCAAAACGCTGGTCGCTCATGGGCTGTACTTGTCGAAAGATGACATCGCCCTACTCAATCAGCGCGATGCGTTCCTGGTGCATAACGCCCGTTCAAACATGAACAACCATGTCGGCTACAACCATCACCTTAGCGACATCCGCAATCTGGCGTTGGGAACGGACGGCATTGGTTCGGACATGTTTGAAGAGATGAAATTTGCCTTCTTTAAACATCGCGATGCGGGTGGTCCGCTGTGGCCTGACAGTTTTGCCAAAGCCCTGACTAACGGTAACGAACTGATGAGCCGCAACTTTGGCGCGAAATTTGGACTTCTGGAAGCCGGTTACAAAGCTGATTTAACCATTTGCGATTACAACTCACCGACGCCGCTGCTGGCAGACAATATCGCCGGGCATATCGCTTTCGGTATGGGCTCAGGCAGCGTTCACAGCGTGATGGTCAATGGTGTGATGGTCTATGAAGACCGTCAGTTTAACTTCGATTGCGATTCCATTTATGCACAAGCCAGAAAAGCCGCTGCCAGTATGTGGCGTCGGATGGATGCGCTGGCATAAATGACAGATGCCCTCTTCCCGCAGGGAAGAGGGTTAAATAAGGAAAGAAGATGATTGAACAATTTTTCAGGCCCGACTCTGTCGAACAGGCGCTGGAACTGAAGCGCCGCTACCAGGATGAAGCCGTCTGGTTCGCCGGGGGCAGCAAACTCAATGCTACACCAACCCGTACCGATAAAAAGATTGCCATTTCCTTACAGGATCTGGAACTGGACTGGGTTGACTGGGATAACGGTGCACTGCGGATTGGCGCAATGTCTCGCTTGCAGCCACTGCGTGATGCGCGATTTATTCCTGCAGCGCTGCGTGAAGCCCTCGGTTTTGTTTACTCACGCCATGTTCGTAATCAGTCGACCATTGGTGGTGAAATCGCCGCCCGCCAGGAAGAGTCGGTGCTGCTTCCCGTCCTGTTGGCACTGGATGCTGAACTGGTTTTTGGCAACGGCGAAACGCTGTCAATCGAGGACTACCTGGCCTGCCCATGCGATCGCCTGCTAACCGAAATTATCATTAAAGATCCGTATCGCACCTGTGCGACCCGCAAAATTAGCCGTTCTCAGGCAGGTTTAACCGTCGTGACGGCAGCCGTTGCAATGACAGACCACGACGGTATGCGAATTGCGCTGGATGGCGTCGCCAGTAAAGCACTGCGTCTGCATGATGTCGAAAAACAAAATCTGGAAGGCAATGCACTTGAACAGGCTGTCGCCAACGCCATTTTCCCGCAGGAAGATTTGCGGGGCAGCGTGGCCTATAAACGCTATATCACGGGAGTTCTGGTAGCCGACCTGTATGCCGACTGCCAACAGGCTGGGGAGGAAGCCGTATGATCATCCACTTTACTTTAAATGGCGCGCCTCAGGAGCTAACCGTTAATCCAGGCGAAAACGTGCAAAAGCTGTTGTTTAACATGGGAATGCACTCTGTACGCAACAGTGATGATGGCTTCGGGTTTGCCGGTTCTGACGCAATAATCTTTAACGGTAATATCGTTAACGCGTCCTTGCTTATTGCCGCACAGTTAGAGAAGGCAGATATTCGTACCGCAGAATCTTTGGGCAAATGGAACGAGTTAAGTCTGGTTCAACAGGCAATGGTTGATGTTGGCGTGGTGCAGTCTGGTTATAACGATCCAGCTGCAGCTCTGATTATCACCGATCTTCTCGATCGCATCGCCGCACCTACCCGCGAAGAGATCGACGACGCGCTTTCTGGTTTGTTCAGCCGCGATGCAGGCTGGCAACAATACTATCAGGTCATTGAACTGGCGGTTGCACGTAAAAATAATCCGCAGGCCACCATTGATATCGCTCCGACTTTCCGTGACGACCTTGAAGTCATTGGCAAGCATTATCCTAAAACTGATGCCGCGAAAATGGTGCAGGCAAAACCCTGCTATGTTGAAGACCGCGTAACGGCTGACGCCTGCGTCATTAAAATGTTACGTAGCCCACACGCTCACGCACTGATTACTCATCTGGATGTCAGCAAAGCTGAAGCCTTACCGGGCGTCGTTCACGTTATTACTCACCTGAATTGCCCGGATATCTACTATACCCCGGGTGGTCAGAGCGCACCGGAACCGTCACCGCTTGACCGCCGTATGTTCGGCAAGAAAATGCGTCACGTCGGCGATCGTGTTGCTGCGGTCGTCGCAGAAAGTGAAGAAATTGCGCTCGAAGCATTGAAGCTCATCGACGTTGAATATGAAGTGCTTAAGCCGGTAATGTCGATCGACGAAGCAATGGCGGAAGATGCGCCTGTCGTGCACGATGAACCGGTGGTGTATGTTGCTGGTGCGCCAGATACTCTGGAAGACGATAACAGCCATGCAGCCCAGCGCGGCGAGCATATGATCATCAACTTCCCGATCGGTTCTCGCCCTCGCAAAAATATCGCCGCCAGTATTCATGGTCATATTGGCGATATGGACAAAGGCTTTGCCGATGCCGATGTGATCATTGAGCGAACCTATAACTCAACGCAGGCACAGCAGTGCCCGACTGAAACACATATCTGCTTTACCCGGATGGACGGCGATCGTCTGGTTATCCACGCCTCCACCCAGGTACCATGGCACTTACGCCGCCAGGTCGCGCGCCTCGTAGGCATGAAACAGCATAAAGTTCATGTCATTAAAGAGCGAGTTGGCGGCGGTTTTGGCTCCAAACAGGACATCCTGCTGGAAGAAGTGTGCGCATGGGCAACCTGCGTGACCGGGCGTCCGGTACTGTTCCGCTACACCCGTGAAGAAGAGTTTATTGCTAACACCTCTCGTCACGTCGCGAAAGTCACCGTCAAACTGGGAGCGAAAAAAGATGGTCGCCTGACGGCAGTGAAGATGGATTTCCGCGCCAACACTGGCCCTTACGGCAACCACTCACTCACCGTACCGTGTAACGGACCGGCGCTGTCGCTGCCGTTATATCCGTGCGATAACGTCGATTTCCAGGTCACCACCTACTACAGCAACATTTGCCCAAATGGTGCTTATCAGGGTTATGGCGCACCGAAAGGTAACTTCGCTATCACCATGGCATTAGCGGAACTGGCTGAACAGTTACAGATCGACCAACTGGAAATTATCGAACGTAACCGGGTACACGAAGGGCAAGAGCTGAAAATTCTCGGTGCAATCGGTGAAGGTAAAGCGCCGACCTCCGTTCCTTCCGCCGCCAGCTGCGCACTGGAAGAGATCCTGCGTCAGGGTCGCGAGATGATCCAATGGTCTTCACCGAAACCGCAAAATGGTGACTGGCACATCGGTCGCGGCGTCGCCATTATCATGCAGAAATCGGGTATCCCGGATATCGATCAGGCTAACTGCATGATCAAACTGGAATCGGACGGCACCTTTATCGTTCATTCTGGCGGTGCGGATATTGGTACTGGTCTGGATACTGTAGTGACGAAACTGGCAGCAGAAGTGCTGCACTGCCCACCGCAGGACGTGCATGTTATCTCCGGTGATACCGATCATGCGTTGTTTGATAAAGGCGCATATGCCTCGTCCGGTACTTGCTTCTCGGGTAACGCGGCGCGTTTGGCAGCGGAAAATCTGCGGGAGAAAATTCTGTTCCACGGCGCGCAAATGTTGGGTGAGCCAGTGGCAGATGTTCAACTAGCAACGCCGGGCGTCGTGCGCGGCAAGAAAGGCGAAGTTAGTTTCGGGGATATTGCCCATAAAGGCGAAACCGGCACCGGCTTTGGTTCACTGGTGGGAACTGGCAGTTATATCACGCCTGATTTCGCTTTCCCGTATGGCGCAAACTTCGCTGAAGTTGCCGTCAACACGCGTACGGGTGAAATCCGCCTGGATAAATTCTACGCCTTGCTGGACTGCGGTACACCGGTCAATCCAGAGTTAGCGTTGGGACAAATCTACGGTGCCACCCTGCGTGCTATCGGCCACAGTATGAGCGAAGAGATCATTTATAACGCCGAAGGTCACCCGTTAACGCGTGATTTACGCAGTTACGGCGCACCGAAAATTGGTGACATTCCGCGTGATTTCCGCGCTGTGTTGGTGCCGAGCGACGATAAAGTCGGCCCGTTCGGGGCGAAATCGATCTCGGAAATTGGTGTAAATGGCGCAGCTCCGGCGATTGCTACCGCAATTCACGATGCCTGCGGCATCTGGTTACGCGAATGGCATTTCACACCGGAGAAAATACTCACCGCGCTGGAAAAAATATAAGTAATAAATGGCCGCTTCGGCGGCCTGTTTCTCTGTTTGAACGATGACTAAATAGTGACTGCGAAAATGAGATAAGCCGTTCTCAAGGCGTCCTGCGCCCCAAATTCGTGGGAATTTATTTTACTAATTCAGATGATCAAATTTACTTTAAAAGGAGTGAAGGGATGTCTGATATAAACAATGCAGGTTCTGACCTTATATTTGAACTGGAGGATCGCCCTCCCTTTCATCAGGCTCTCGTTGGTGCCATTACCCATCTGTTGGCAATTTTCGTTCCGATGGTAACCCCCGCGTTAATCGTGGGGGCGGCCTTACAGCTTTCCGCTGAAACAACTGCCTATCTTGTTTCTATGGCGATGATCGCCTCTGGTATTGGTACCTGGTTACAAGTAAACCGCTACGGCATCGTCGGTTCTGGCCTACTCTCAATTCAGTCAGTCAATTTTTCATTTGTTACGGTCATGATTGCGCTGGGCAGCAGCATGAAAAGCGACGGTTTTCACGAAGAGTTAATCATGTCGTCGCTTCTCGGCGTCTCCTTCGTTGGCGCATTTCTGGTTGTCGGATCTTCATTTATCTTGCCCTATTTACGTCGGGTTATTACGCCTACCGTCAGCGGTATTGTGGTACTGATGATCGGCTTAAGCCTGATTAAAGTCGGCATTATCGATTTTGGTGGAGGATTTGCAGCCAAAAGCAGCGGTACATTCGGCAATTACGAACATCTCGGCGTTGGTTTATTGGTTTTAATTGTGGTGATCGGCTTTAACTGCTGTCGCAGTCCGTTGCTACGCATGGGAGGGATCGCCATTGGGCTATGTGTCGGCTATATCGCATCGTTATGCCTGGGCATGGTGGATTTCAGCAGTATGCGCAATTTGCCGTTAATCACCATCCCGCATCCGTTCAAATACGGCTTTAGTTTTAGCTTCCATCAGTTCCTGGTGGTTGGCACGATTTATCTGCTTAGCGTGCTGGAAGCTGTCGGCGATATCACCGCCACGGCAATGGTTTCCCGCCGACCCATTCAGGGAGAAGAGTATCAGTCCCGACTGAAAGGCGGCGTGCTGGCAGACGGTCTGGTTTCTGTTATCGCCTCCGCTGTCGGGTCATTACCCTTAACCACGTTTGCGCAAAATAATGGGGTTATTCAGATGACTGGCGTCGCTTCACGTTATGTCGGGCGAACCATCGCGGTAATGCTGGTTATCCTCGGTTTGTTTCCGATGATTGGCGGCTTCTTCACGACCATTCCCTCGGCAGTTCTGGGAGGCGCAATGACGTTGATGTTTTCCATGATTGCCATCGCTGGGATTCGCATAATCATCACCAACGGTTTAAAGCGCCGAGAAACACTTATTGTCGCCACTTCTTTAGGTTTAGGACTTGGCGTCTCCTACGATCCCGAAATTTTTAAAATATTGCCAGCCTCTATTTATGTACTAGTTGAAAACCCTATTTGTGCTGGCGGGTTAACTGCGATTTTATTAAATATTATCCTCCCTGGTGGCTACCGACAGGAAAACGTTCTGCCTGGTATTACCTCAGCGGAAGAGATGGATTAACAGTAAAGGAGTCAATGATGTCAGGAGAACACACGTTGAAAGCGGTACGAGGCAGTTTTATTGATGTCACCCGTACGGTCGATAACCCGGAAGAGATTGCCTCTGCGCTGCGGTTTATTGAGGATGGTTTATTACTCATTAAACAGGGAAAAGTGGAATGGTTTGGCGAATGGGAAGACGGAAAGCATCAAATTCCTGACACTATTCGCGTGCGCGACTATCGCGGCAAACTGATAGTACCGGGCTTTGTCGATACACATATCCATTATCCGCAAAGTGAAATGGTGGGGGCCTATGGTGAACAATTGCTGGAGTGGTTGAATAAACACACCTTCCCTACTGAACGTCGTTATGAGGATTTAGAGTACGCCCGCGAAATGTCGGCATTCTTCATCAAGCAGCTTTTACGTAACGGAACCACCACGGCGCTGGTGTTTGGCACTGTTCATCCGCAATCTGTTGATGCGCTGTTTGAAGCCGCCAGTCATATCAATATGCGTATGATTGCCGGTAAGGTGATGATGGACCGCAACGCACCGGATTATCTGCTCGACACTGCCGAAAGCAGCTATCACCAAAGCAAAGAACTGATTGAACGCTGGCACAAAAATGGTCGTCTGCTATATGCGATTACGCCACGCTTCGCCCCGACCTCATCTCCTGAACAGATGGCGATGGCGCAACGCCTGAAAGAAGAATATCCGGATACGTGGGTACATACCCATCTCTGTGAAAACAAAGATGAAATTGCCTGGGTGAAATCGCTTTATCCTGACCATGATGGTTATCTGGATGTTTACCATCAGTACGGCCTGACCGGTAAAAACTGTGTCTTTGCTCACTGCGTCCATCTCGAAGAAAAAGAGTGGGATCGTCTCAGCGAAACCAAATCCAGCATTGCTTTCTGTCCGATCTCCAACCTTTACCTCGGCAGCGGCTTATTCAACTTGAAAAAAGCATGGCAGAAGAAAGTTAAAGTGGGCATGGGAACGGATATCGGTGCCGGAACCACTTTCAACATGCTGCAAACGCTGAACGAAGCCTACAAAGTATTGCAATTACAAGGCTATCGCCTCTCGGCATATGAAGCGTTTTACCTGGCCACGCTCGGCGGAGCGAAATCTCTGGGCCTTGACGATTTGATTGGCAACTTTTTACCTGGCAAAGAGGCTGATTTCGTGGTGATGGAACCCACCGCCACTCCGCTACAGCAGCTGCGCTATGACAACTCTGTTTCTTTAGTCGACAAATTGTTCGTGATGATGACGTTGGGCGATGACCGTTCGATCTACCGCACCTACGTTGATGGTCGTCTGGTGTACGAACGCAACTAATAATAAAACTTTAACATCCTCGTGAGGACATCATTATGTCTGGAGACATCCTACAAACACCGGACGCACCAAAGCCACAGGGCGCGCTGGATAATTATTTTAAAATTACCGCTCGTGGCAGTACCGTTCGTCAGGAAGTACTGGCTGGCTTAACGACCTTTCTGGCCATGGTTTATTCCGTTATCGTCGTTCCGGGAATGCTGGGCAAAGCAGGTTTTCCTCCCGCAGCTGTGTTTGTTGCCACCTGTCTGGTCGCGGGCTTCGGCTCGTTGCTGATGGGGTTGTGGGCCAATTTGCCAATGGCGATTGGTTGTGCGATTTCCTTGACGGCATTTACCGCATTCAGTCTGGTACTCGGGCAACAAATTAGCGTTCCTGTCGCACTGGGCGCGGTCTTTCTGATGGGCGTCATCTTCACCGCTATTTCCGTAACCGGTGTGCGTACCTGGATCTTACGTAATTTACCGATGGGTATCGCTCACGGTACAGGTATCGGTATCGGCCTGTTTCTGCTGCTGATTGCTGCTAACGGTGTGGGTATGGTTATCAAAAACCCGATTGAAGGCTTGCCAGTGGCGCTCGGTGCGTTTACCTCCTTCCCGGTGATGATGAGCTTGCTGGGGCTGGCGGTCATCTTCGGTCTGGAGAAGTGCCGCGTACCCGGCGGGATCTTGTTGGTGATTATCGCAATTTCGATTATCGGCTTAATCTTTGACCCAGCGGTGAAATACCACGGTCTGGTGGCGATGCCAAGTCTGACTGGCGAAGATGGTAAGTCTCTGATTTTCAGCCTCGATATTATGGGCGCACTCCAGCCAACCGTACTTCCGAGTGTACTGGCATTGGTGATGACCGCAGTGTTCGACGCCACTGGCACCATCCGTGCCGTCGCCGGTCAGGCGAATTTGTTGGATAAAGACAACCAGATCATCAATGGCGGCAAAGCCCTGACCAGTGACTCAGTAAGTTCAATATTCTCCGGTCTGGTGGGCGCAGCGCCCGCAGCGGTTTATATCGAATCAGCGGCAGGAACCGCCGCCGGGGGTAAAACAGGGTTGACCGCAACCGTAGTGGGGGCGTTATTCCTGCTGATTCTGTTCTTATCACCGCTGTCATTTTTGATCCCTGGTTACGCCACTGCACCCGCTCTGATGTACGTGGGTTTGCTGATGTTAAGTAACGTCTCGAAGCTGGATTTCAACGATTTTATTGACGCAATGGCTGGCCTGGTGTGTGCCGTGTTCATCGTTCTGACTTGTAATATCGTTACCGGTATTATGCTGGGCTTTGTGACACTGGTCGTAGGCCGTGTCTTTGCTCGCGAATGGCAAAAGTTGAATATTGGTACGGTGATCATTACTGCCGCACTGGTCGCATTTTACGCGGGTGGTTGGGCAATCTAATAGATTCTCCGCGCTTTTCAGCGCGGAGATTTCTTTCACAGAGGATTCTCACCGCTGGCAACAATACGCTGCTGGCGGACTCGCCTGAGTTCTCTTTCAGTAAGCAACTGCAGCGCCTGTGTCGGGCAAGATTCAACGCAGGCAGGCCCCTCTTCCCGCTGTTCACAGAGATCGCATTTCACAATTTGTTGTCGGGTATCCCCCGGCAACGACTGAATGGTGATCATTCCAAACGGGCACGCACTGACGCAACTCTGACAGCCAATACAACGGGCAGAATTGGTCTGCACCACCTGCTCGCCCATCGTCAGCGCCCCCACGGGGCAAGCGCCAACACAAGGGGCGTTTTCACACTGATGGCACATCACCGGCGCACTGATGCTGTCCAGTCGCTGTACCTTCAGCCGGGGTAAAAAGACATCGGCATTCAACTCCTGTTCTGAAGGGTGAGCGACCACACAGGCTACTTCACAAGTACGGCAGCCAATACAGTCAGCCGGATTAACGATAATTAACGATTTCATCACGATGCCTTCGTATCAAACAGAGTTAACATATCGCGCGCCGCCTGCCTTCCTGCGGCCATTGCAGTGACAACCAGATCCGCGCCATGAACTGCATCACCACCAGCAAAGACTTTTTTCAGATGCGTCTGGGTAGGTAAATACCCGACGTCACCGGTTTGAATCAGGCCCCATTTATCGAGTTTAATTCCGCTGCCCTGCAACCACGGCATGGCATGCGCCTGGAAACCAAAGGCCATAATCAGAACATCGGCGGGCAATTCAAACTCTGAACCCGCTACCGGACGAGGACGACGGCGACCATCCGGCCCCGGCTCACCCATGGCGGTACGAATCAGGCCCACCGCAGTTAAACGCCCATCTTCGTCACAAGCGATATATTGCGGTTGAACATTGAACTGAAACTCGACACCTTCCTCGCGCGCATTAACCACCTCTTTGCGCGAGCCCGGCATACTGACTTCATCACGACGATACGCGCAGGTCACGCTGGCGGCATTGAGGCGGATGGAAGTCCGCAAACAATCCATTGTCGTATCGCCACCGCCCAATACCACGACTCGCTTACCTTCCACGTCCGTCAGCGGATACTCTTCAGACTCCGGCAATCCCATGAGCTGGCGGGTATGGGCAGTCAGGAACGGTAGAGCCTGAATGACACCGGGCGCATCTTCATGCGGCAGATCTGCTCGCATCATCCCGTAAGTCCCCACGCCGATGAAAACTGCATCATATTCAGAAGTTAAATCGCTAAAGGTAATATCGCGGCCAATTTCACAGTTAAGATGAAAGTCGATTCCCATTGCGGTGAATATCTCTCGCCGCTGGCTTAATACCGTTTTATCGAGTTTGAAAGGAGGAATGCCAAAAGTCAGCATACCGCCAATTTCTGGATGGCGATCAAAGACATCAACCTGAACTCCCGCGCGCGCCAGAATATCAGCACACCCTAACCCTGCTGGCCCAGCGCCAATCACCGCCACTTTTTCGATACGGGGAACAACTTTGCTGACATCGGGACGCCAGCCCATCGCCAGCGCGGTATCGGTGATGTAGCGTTCCAGATTACCGATAGAGACTGCGCCCGAGTGATCTTTCAAAGTACATGCGCCTTCACAAAGACGGTCCTGTGGACATACCCTGCCGCAAATTTCTGGTAAGGAACTGGTCTGGTGGCAAAGTTCTGCCGCTTCAATAATCTTTCCTTCCTGTACCAGACGGATGTAATCCGGAATAGCGTTATGCAGCGGGCAATGCCAGTTGCAGTTAGCTTTTTCGGCACAATAAACACAGCGGTCACTCTCATAAGTCGCTTGTTGTGGATCCAGCCCGCAATATATTTCGCCAAAGTGGGTTTTCCGTTCACTCGCTGAAATTTTATCTGCGCCTTTACGCGAGTTAACGGGGAGCAACGCTGCACTGCGAGATGGCTGAGCGTCTGATGACGCTTTTCCTGCTGCCGTTTTGCGCTGGCGGGCCACCTTTATCTGCTGTAACCCTTTATCGTCCATCAGTCGTAACGCCTGTGTTGGGCAGACTTCAATACAGGCTTGCGTGCCGGAACTGCGCTGGTTACAAAGGTCGCATTTCTGCGCAATCGTATCGACCATCTCAACGACGCCAAAGGGGCAAGCGATTGCGCATCTTTTACAGCCAATACATTTTTGCTCGTCCAGTTGTACGCTATCGGACTGGAAAGTCAGAGCATTAACCGGACAAGCCGTAACGCAAGGGGCATTGTTGCAGTGATGGCAGGCCACCGGATTCGCAGCCTGGCCTTTCCCTACAACGTGGATACGCGGTCGAAAGTCACTGTGACTCAGCGGCCAGTTTTCTTGATTGTGTGCCACCGCACAGGCAATTTCACAAGCATGACAGCCTATACATTCCGCAGCTTCAGCAGCGATAAACTTATTCATTTGCATCCCTTTCATTTAATGAGTTATGTCTTCTCAAATTTCGCGATGCAATAAACGGGCATATATTAGGTAGCATGACCGTTTTAATTATAATTTTGCGACTGAGTTCAAATTATTGCCCCTCAATCTATGCCGCTTTCATTATTTCAACATTGCCGACCAAAAGAGCGCTATCCAGATAAAAACGATTAAATGCGAGAGTGCGACATGCCAGAATGATTAATGAAATATCAATATGAGAAAATTACAGATAATTGCATTGTCAGGTTCTCTTCTCATTTTCGTGGTTTAACCACGATTATGTGATTGCCTCCGCAATTCCTGTCTCTAACTCCCCTTCCTCGCAAAAACTGGCACTCCACGAGCATGTGTTTAGACAGTTTCATTAACGTAAACGGTTGCTTTTTACTCTGGCGGGCGAAAGGAGAAACACTGATGAGCGCCATAGATTCCCAACTTCCCTCATCTTCTGGGCAAGACCGCCCAACTGATGAGGTTGACCGCATATTATCACCAGGAAAGCTGATCATACTCGGTCTGCAACACGTCCTTGTCATGTACGCAGGTGCAGTCGCTGTTCCTCTTATGATTGGTGACCGACTGGGCCTCTCAAAAGAAGCTATTGCGATGCTCATTAGCTCGGATCTCTTTTGCTGCGGGATCGTCACATTATTGCAATGTATCGGTATCGGCCGCTTTATGGGGATCCGCCTGCCGGTGATTATGTCGGTGACCTTTGCTGCTGTAACACCAATGATAGCCATTGGGATGAACCCGGATATCGGCCTGCTGGGGATATTTGGTGCCACTATCGCCGCGGGTTTTATCACCACATTATTAGCACCACTTATCGGTCGCTTGATGCCTTTATTCCCGCCACTGGTTACCGGTGTGGTTATTACTTCTATCGGGCTTAGCATCATTCAGGTGGGTATTGACTGGGCCGCCGGAGGTAAAGGGAATCCGCAATATGGTAATCCCGTTTATTTAGGTATCTCCTTTGCTGTCTTAATTTTTATCTTGCTCATTACTCGCTATGCGAAAGGATTTATGTCCAACGTCGCCGTATTACTGGGGATTGTATTTGGCTTTTTACTTTCGTGGATGATGAATGAAGTCAATTTATCCGGGCTACATGATGCTTCATGGTTTGCGATTGTCACGCCGATGTCATTTGGTATGCCGATTTTCGATCCCGTTTCCATTCTGACCATGACTGCCGTGTTAATCATCGTGTTTATCGAGTCGATGGGGATGTTCCTGGCACTGGGTGAAATAGTCGGTCGTAAACTCTCTTCACACGATATTATTCGCGGGCTGCGTGTCGATGGCGTAGGGACAATGATAGGCGGAACGTTTAACAGCTTCCCCCACACGTCATTTTCACAAAACGTTGGCCTGGTTAGCGTGACGCGCGTTCATAGCCGCTGGGTGTGTATTTCTTCGGGAATTATATTAATCCTGTTTGGCATGGTGCCAAAAATGGCGGTGCTGGTCGCCTCCATTCCGCAATTTGTGCTGGGCGGTGCTGGGCTGGTGATGTTCGGCATGGTACTGGCGACAGGGATTCGAATTCTGTCGCGCTGTAACTACACCACCAACCGTTACAACCTCTATATTGTGGCGATCAGTCTCGGCGTTGGCATGACTCCGACGCTCTCTCACGATTTCTTTTCTAAGTTACCGGCCGTACTGCAACCGTTGCTGCATAGCGGCATTATGCTCGCAACCCTTAGCGCCGTTGTGCTGAATGTCTTCTTTAATGGCTACCAGCATCATGCTGACCTGGTGAAGGAATCCGTCTCTGATAAAGATTTAAAAGTCAGGACAGTACGTATGTGGCTTCTGATGCGCAAGCTGAAGAAAAATGAGCATGGAGAATAATATGAATTTTTTAATGCGCGCTATATTCAGTCTGCTGTTGCTTTTTACTCTCTCTATTCCTGTCATTTCTGACTGTGTTGCAATGGCCATTGAAAGTCGCTTCAAATATATGATGCTACTTTTTTAAATGGTTTTTACCTGTCGGCATCCGCTCAAAACGGGCGGTTGTCGATAAACGCTCACTTGGTTAATCATTTCACTCTTCAATTATCTATAATGATGAGTGATCAGAATTACATGTGAGAAATTATGCAAACGGAACACGTCATTTTATTGAATGCACAGGGAGTTCCCACGGGTACGCTGGAAAAGTATGCCGCACACACGGCAGACACCCGCTTACATCTCGCGTTCTCCAGTTGGCTGTTTAATGCCAAAGGACAATTATTAGTTACCCGCCGCGCACTGAGCAAAAAAGCGTGGCCTGGCGTGTGGACTAACTCGGTTTGTGGGCACCCACAACTGGGAGAAAGCAACGAAGACGCGGTGATCCGCCGTTGCCGTTATGAGCTTGGCGTGGAAATTACGCCTCCTGAATCTATCTATCCTGACTTTCGCTATCGCGCCACCGATCCGAATGGCATTGTGGAAAATGAAGTGTGTCCGGTATTTGCCGCACGCACCACCAGTGCGTTACAGATCAACGATGATGAAGTGATGGATTATCAATGGTGTGATTTAGCAGATGTATTACACGGTATTGATGCCACACCGTGGGCGTTCAGTCCGTGGATGGTGATGCAGGCAGCCAATAGTGAAGCAAGAAAATTGTTGTCTGCTTTCGCGCAGCACAATTAAAAAACCCCGACATTTGCCGGGGTTGTGAGCATAACGTAATGCTTATTTTACCGGACGCATCGCCGGGAACAGAATAACGTCGCGGATGGTATGGCTGTTGGTGAACAGCATTACCATACGGTCGATGCCAATCCCCAGACCTGCTGTCGGCGGTAAGCCATGTTCCAGTGCGGTAACGTAATCTTCATCGTAGAACATCGCTTCGTCGTCACCTGCGTCTTTCGCGGCAACCTGATCCAGGAAGCGTTGCGCCTGATCTTCCGCGTCATTCAGCTCGCTAAAGCCGTTACCGATTTCACGACCACCGATGAAGAACTCAAAGCGGTCTGTGATTTCCGGGTTAATGTCGTTACGACGCGCCAGCGGAGAAACTTCTGCCGGATATTCAGTAATGAAGGTCGGCTGAATCAGATGTGCTTCTGCCACTTCTTCGAAGATCTCGGTAACGATACGGCCCAGACCCCAGCTCTTCTCAACGTGGATACCGATAGATTCAGCAATCGCTTTCGCAGAGTCGAAGTTATCCAGATCCGCCATGTCGGTTTCCGGGCGATATTTCTTGATCGCTTCACGCATGGTCAGTTTTTCGAACGGTTTACCGAAGTCCAGCGTCACGTCGCCGTAGGTCACTTCCGTCTTACCGAGAATATCCTGTGCCAGAGTACGGAACAGCGATTCGGTCAGCTCGATCAGATCTTTGTAATCTGCGTAAGCCATGTAGAGTTCCATCATGGTGAACTCTGGGTTATGACGTACGGAGATACCTTCGTTACGGAAGTTACGGTTGATTTCGAATACACGCTCGAAGCCACCGACCACCAGACGCTTGAGGTACAGTTCCGGCGCGATACGCAGGTACATGTCGAGATCCAGCGCGTTATGGTGGGTGATAAACGGACGCGCAGCGGCACCGCCAGGGATCACCTGCATCATCGGCGTTTCAACTTCCATAAAGCCGCGGTTCACCATGAACTGGCGAATACCAGAGAGGATCTGCGAGCGTACTTTAAAGGTGTTACGGGATTCATCGTTAGAGATGAGATCCAAATAACGCTGACGATAGCGCGCTTCCTGATCCTGCAAGCCGTGGAATTTATCCGGCAGCGGACGCAGTGCTTTGGTCAGCAGACGCAGCTCGGTACAGTGGATAGACAGTTCGCCGGTTTTGGTTTTGAACAGTTTACCTTTCGCGCCGAGGATGTCGCCGAGGTCCCATTTTTTGAACTGCTCGTTGTAAACGCCTTCCGGCAGATCGTCACGGGCAACGTACAGCTGAATGCGACCGCCAACGTCCTGCAGGGTAACGAAAGACGCTTTACCCATAATACGACGGGTCATCATGCGGCCAGCAACGGCGACTTCGATGTTCAGCGCTTCCAGTTCTTCGTTCTCTTTACCGTCGAATTCTGCGTGCAATTGGTCAGAGGTATGATCGCGACGGAAATCGTTCGGGAAGGCAATCCCCTGCTCGCGCAGGTTCGCCAGCTTCTCACGACGCGTTTTCAGTTCATTGTTAAGATCGACTACCGCGTCAGCGCCCTGTGCGTGTTGTTCAGACATGTTGGTTCCTCATAACCCTGCTTTCAAACTTGCTTCGATAAATTGATCCAGGCTGCCGTCCAGCACGGCCTGCGTGTTGCGGGTTTCTACCCCGGTACGCAGATCTTTAATGCGGGAGTCATCAAGGACATAAGAACGAATCTGGCTGCCCCAGCCGATGTCGGATTTGTTATCTTCCATCGCCTGTTTCTCGGCATTTTTCTTCTGCATCTCCAGTTCATAAAGCTTCGCTTTCATCTGCTTCATGGCCTGGTCTTTGTTCTTGTGCTGGGAACGGTCGTTCTGGCATTGGGTCACGATCCCGGTTGGGATGTGGGTAATACGCACCGCAGATTCGGTACGGTTAACGTGCTGACCGCCCGCGCCGGACGCGCGATAAACGTCAATGCGCAGATCCGCCGGGTTGATTTCGATATCAATATCATCATCAACTTCCGGGTAAACAAACGCAGAGCTGAACGATGTGTGGCGACGACCGCCGGAGTCAAACGGGCTTTTACGCACCAGGCGGTGAACGCCAGTTTCTGTACGCAGCCAGCCGTAAGCGTAATCGCCGGAGATTTTGATCGTCACGGATTTAATACCCGCCACTTCACCTTCCGACTCTTCGATGATTTCAGTTTTGAAACCACGCGATTCTGCCCAGCGCAGATACATACGCTCAAGCATGCTCGCCCAGTCCTGTGCTTCCGTACCGCCAGACCCCGCCTGAATATCGAGGTAGCAGTCGGCGCTGTCATATTCGCCAGAGAACATACGGCGGAACTCAAGCTGCGCCAGTTTTTCTTCCAGGGCGTCGAGTTCAGCAACGGCTTCGTTAAAGGTTTCTTCGTCGTCAGCTTCTACAGCCAGTTCCAGCAGACCAGAAACATCTTCCAGCCCCTGTTTCATTTGGTCGAGGGTGTCGACAACGGCTTCGAGGGAGGAACGCTCTTTACCCAGCGCCTGTGCGCGTTCGGGTTCGTTCCAGACATCCGGCTGTTCCAGCTCGGCGTTTACTTCTTCCAGACGCTCTTTCTTGGCGTCGTAGTCAAAGATACCCCCTAAGAACGTCGGAGCGTTCCGTGAGGTCCTGAATGCGATTATTTACCGGATTAATTTCAAACATGGTCTGATTTCTTTTATTGAGCTAGTCAAAATGCGGTGATAAGAGCGGGATTGTACCCAATCCACGCTCTTTTTTATAGAGAAGATGACGCTAAATTGGCCAGATATTGTCGATGATAATTTGCAGGCTGCGGTTGCCGCGAAACTCGTTGATATCGAGCTTGTAAGCCAGTTGCACTTCGCGCACGCCGTTATCCGGCCAGAGGGCGGTATCGACATTAAAAGCAATACCATCCAGCAGCGGACCGCCGCCGACCGGTTCGACCATGACTTTCAAATGACGTTCGCCCACCAGCCGCTGTTGCAGCAGACGGAAATGACCATCAAACAGCGGCTCCGGGAACATCTGCCCCCACGGGCCAGCATCGCGCAGCAGCTGCGCCACTTCCATGGTCATTTCGGCCGGGCTTAACGGGCCGTCTGACACCACTTCGCCTTGCAATAGCGAAGGGTCCAGCCACTCGGTAACCAGCTCGCCAAACCGTTGTTGAAAGAGTTCGAATTTATCCTCTTCCAGCGACAAACCCGCCGCCATCGCATGACCGCCAAACTTCAGCATCATACCGGGGTAGAGTGTGTCTAATCGCTCCAGCGCATCACGCATATGCAGCCCCTGAATGGAGCGACCGGAACCTTTCAGCGTACCATCACCTGCTGGCGCAAAGGCGATAACCGGACGGTGAAAACGCTCTTTGATGCGCGAAGCCAGAATACCGACAACGCCCTGATGCCATTCGGGGTGATACATTGCCAGCCCGCCGGGTAGCGTGTCGCGACTTCGCTCCAGTTTCTCGCACAGGGTCAAGGCTTCAATCTGCATTCCTTGTTCGATCTCTTTTCGCGTCTGATTTAGCGCATCGAGTTCATTTGCCAGCACGCGCGCTTCGCCGATGTTGTCGCACAGCAACAGCGCCACACCGACGGACATATCGTCCAGTCGCCCGGCAGCATTGAGACGTGGCCCCAGCGCAAAACCTAAATCGCTGGCGGCGAGTTTTTGCGCATCGCGATTTGCCACTTCCAGCAGCGCTTTAATCCCCGGACGGCACTTTCCGGCACGGATGCGACTCATCCCCTGCCAGGTCAGAATGCGATTATTAGCGTCCAGCGGCACGACGTCCGCTACTGTCCCCAGCGCTACCAGATCCAGCAGTTCTGCCAGGTTAGGAATTGCGATGCCACGCTCATCAAACCAGCCCTGATCGCGCAAAAAGGTGCGCAGCGCCAGCATCAGATAAAACGCCACACCCACGCCTGCCAGTGATTTCGACGGGAAATTACAGTCGCGCAAGTTAGGGTTAATGATCGCTTCCGCCGCGGGTAATGTTTCGCCTGGCAAATGGTGATCGGTAACAATAACCGGAATGCCCAACGAGCGAGCGTGTACAACCCCCGCATGGGAGGAAATACCGTTATCCACCGTGACAATTAACTGCGCGCCACGGGCATGGGCCTGATCGACCACTTCCGGGCTTAAGCCGTAACCGTCTTCGAAACGGTTTGGTACCAGGTAGTCGATATTGCTGCAACCAAGCGAGCGCATCGCCAGCACGCTTAGAGCCGTGCTGGTCGCGCCGTCGGCGTCGAAATCACCGACCACAATAATCCGCGTTCCTTCGCGAAAAGCGTTGTAAAGGATCTCAACGGCCTTTTCGACACCGCTCAGTTGCTGCCAGGGCAACATACCTTTAACACTGCGTTCCAGTTCTTGCGCACTGCGCACGCCCCGGCTGGCGTATAAACGGCGCAGCAAGGGAGGCAATTCAGCGGGCAAGTCTGCCGTTTCATCGACTTCACGGCGACGAAGTTGTATCTGTTGTTTCACGCGAATTATTTACCGCTGGTCATTTTTTGGTGTTCGTCGAGGAATTCTTTCATCTCTTTCGGCGGCTGGTAACCCGGAACAAGTGTGCCATTGCTCAGCACAACTGCCGGAGTACCGCTAACGCCAAGCTGGACGCCAAGTGCGTAATGGTCGGCAATATCCACGTCGCAGCTGGCTGGTGCGGCGCTTTTACCTGCCATCACATCATCAAACGCTTTGTTTTTATCTTTCGCACACCAGATAGCTTTCATTTCTTTCTCTGCATCGCTGTCCAGCCCCTGGCGCGGGAAAGCAAGATAACGCACGGTGATCCCCAGCGCGTTATAGTCTGCCATTTGCTCATGCAGTTTGTGGCAGTAACCACAGGTAATATCAGTAAACACGGTGATGACGTGTTTTTCCTGCGGCGCTTTATAAACGATCATCTCTTTTTCAAGCGCATTCAACTGCTTTAACAGCATCTTATTGGTGACATTGACCGGAGCCGTGCCGCTAACGTCATACATTGGCCCCTGAATGATATGTTTACCATCATCGGTGATGTACAACACACCGCTGTTAGTCAGAACTGTCTTCATGCCAGCTACAGGCGCGGGCTGAATATCGCTGCTTTTGATGCCCATTTTGGCTAACGTTTGTTGAATTGCCGCGTCATCAGCCTGAGCAAAGCCTGAAAACGCCGCTAACAAAGTAAACAACATAAAACCTTTCTTCATAAATCTTCCCGTTCTTTTCAGACATCACGCCCGCGGGTGATGCTGTTGATGAAGTTGCCGCAGACGCTCGGTAGCGACATGCGTATAAATTTGCGTGGTGGAGAGATCGCTGTGGCCCAGTAGCATCTGCACCACGCGTAAATCCGCACCATGATTTAATAAGTGAGTGGCAAAAGCGTGACGCAACACATGCGGTGACAGCTTTTCGCTGTCGATACCCGCCAGCACGGCATAATGTTTAATGCGGTGCCAGAAGGTCTGTCGCGTCATCTGCTGCGCACGCTGGCTGGGAAACAACACGTCAATTGACACACCATTCAGTAGCCACGGACGCCCATGTTCCAGATAGGTTTCCAGCCAGTAAACCGCCTCTTCACCTAACGGCACCAGGCGCTCTTTGTTGCCTTTACCAATGACCCGCACTACGCCCTGACGCAGGCTGATATCACTCATTGTCAGCCCGACCAGTTCAGAGACACGCAGCCCGGTAGCATACAACACTTCAAGCATGGCTTTATCGCGTAGCTCCAGTGGCTGATCAATTAATGGTGCCTGTAATAAACGTTCAACCTGCGCTTCGCTTAAATCTTTTGGCAAACGCTGGGGCAATTTCGGTGAAGCGAGATGCGCACTGGGATCGTCTTCACGAAACTTTTCGCGATAAAGATACTGGAACAATCGGCGCACTGCACTCAGCAAACGCGCTGAGCTGGTGGCTTTATACCCGCCCTCCAGCCGTTCTGCCAGTAATGCCTGCAAATCGTCACTTTGCGCCGTCGCCAGCGTCAACCCGCGGTGATGCAACCACTCCACCATCATTGACAGATCGCGACGGTAAGCGTTCAACGTATTTTCAGCCAGATTTTTTTCCAGCCACAGAGCATCAAGAAACTGCTCGATGCGTGCCAGATCCTGTTTCACTTGCGCCCCTTATGGTCACTCATTTGATCCATTATGCCTTATTGTGCCGTGACTAAAGCGATTCTGATACACTAGCCGCAAAAGCCACAGCAGAATCGAGAAGCTTACGTTATGAATATGGGTCTTTTTTACGGTTCCAGCACCTGTTACACCGAAATGGCGGCAGAAAAAATCCGCGATATTATCGGCCCAGAACTGGTGACCTTACATAACCTCAAGGACGACTCCCCGAAATTAATGGAGCAGTACGATGTGCTCATTCTGGGTATCCCGACCTGGGATTTTGGCGAAATCCAGGAAGACTGGGAAGCCGTCTGGGATCAGCTCGACGACCTGAACCTCGAAGGTAAAATTGTTGCGCTGTATGGGCTTGGCGATCAACTCGGGTACGGTGAATGGTTCCTCGATGCGCTAGGGATGCTGCATGACAAACTTTCTACCAAAGGCGTGAAGTTCGTCGGCTACTGGCCAACGGAAGGATATGAATTTACCAGCCCGAAACCGGTGATTGCTGACGGGCAACTGTTCGTGGGTCTGGCGCTGGATGAAACTAACCAGTATGACCTTAGCGACGAGCGTATTCAGAGCTGGTGCGAGCAAATCCTCAACGAAATGGCAGAGCATTACGCCTGATCTCACTGACGGCTTAGCGCATATGCTTTGCCGTCATCTTTATCTTTGCGTCTCTTGTTGCAACAAAATCCGCCGTAAATCCCGCCATTCGGCTTCGTCCATGCTGTCGGCTGCCAGCCATAAATGTTGCCGTTTACCGCTATCAGAACGTAAACGCAGCATCATGCCGCTCTTAATCATCCACGGCGCTTTGACGATGCTCCACTCCTGCCCTTGCCAGCGCAAACGCCCGTCCATCAACAAGCGAATTTCCCCCTGGCGAGCATTAATACGCCGCTGGCTGCGAACGCAATCAAACACCACCAGCGAAAGTAACACCATCCATAACGGGGTGTAACTGAGTGGCCAGGGCATGAGTAAAATAACAGCGGCAACCAGCCCATGAATCAGCAAGGAAAGCCACTGTGCGCGCCAGGAGACGCGCAAATCAGATTGCCACAGGACCACGTTCCCGGTTCCGTGTCTGGATGAGTCGGACCATCATTTCCAGTTCTGCATCGGCCGGTTTACCGTGATTCATCAGCCAGTTAAACAGGTCCGGATCGTCACATTCCAGCAGACGAATAAAGATGCGTTTTTCGTCATCGCTTAAGCTGTCGTACTCATGTTCGAAAAACGGCATGATTGAAATATCGAGTTCGCGCATACCACGGCGGCATGCCCAATGAATGCGGGCTTTGTTGTTAATGTCCATCTTCTTCCTGTCTCACGAAAATCCAGTACCCCGCTATTGTAACGTGTTTTTCGCCTTCTTTTACGGGAATATCAGTAAACACCATCGCGATCGCGAAATTAATTCACAACAATTCAATGGCTTCATTTTTTTGGAAGTCGCCTCGCAGAAGGCACAGATCGCGTAGTGAAAGCACTTGCATTGCCTCATAGCTCTTTTACCATTAGTCATTAATACGCCGTTAAGCAACTCAGGACTCTATTATGGCTTTTACACCTTTTCCTCCCCGTCAGCCTACGGCTTCTGCCCGTTTACCGCTGACGCTGATGACGCTTGATGACTGGGCGCTTGCCACCATTACTGGCGCGGACAGCGAAAAATATATGCAGGGTCAGGTGACAGCAGATGTCAGCCAGATGACAGAAAATCAGCACCTGCTCGCCGCCCATTGCGACGCCAAAGGTAAAATGTGGAGCAATTTACGTCTGTTCCGCGACGGCGATGGCTTTGCATGGATTGAACGGCGCAGCGTGCGTGAACCGCAGCTGACTGAACTGAAAAAATATGCGGTATTCTCTAAAGTGACCATCGCGCCAGACGACGAGCGTGTGCTGCTTGGTGTTGCCGGTTTTCAGGCGCGCGCCGCGCTGGCAAATCTCTTTAGCGAACTGCCTTCGAAAGAAAAACAGGTAGTCAAAGAAGGCGCGACCACTTTGCTATGGTTTGAACACCCGGCAGAACGTTTCCTGATCGTAACCGATGAAGCTACTGCTAATATGCTGACCGATAAACTGCGCGGTGAAGCGGAACTGAACAATAGCCAACAGTGGCTGGCATTAAACATTGAAGCGGGTTTCCCGGTGATTGATGCCGCCAACAGCGGGCAGTTTATCCCACAGGCGACCAATCTCCAGGCGCTGGGCGGTATCAGCTTTAAGAAAGGCTGTTATACCGGACAAGAGATGGTGGCGCGAGCAAAATTCCGTGGTGCCAACAAACGCGCGCTCTGGTTGCTGGCAGGTAGCGCCAGCCGACTGCCGGAAGCTGGTGAAGACTTAGAGCTGAAAATGGGCGAGAACTGGCGTCGTACCGGTACGGTGCTGGCTGCGGTAAAACTGGAAGATGGTCAGGTCGTGGTACAGGTCGTCATGAATAACGATATGGAACCGGACAGCATCTTCCGCGTACGCGACGATGCGAATACACTGCATATCGAGCCGCTGCCGTATTCGCTCGAAGAGTAAATCTCTGTATCGCATCAGGCATTTATCGCCTGATGCGACGCTGACGCGTCTTATCATGTCTGGGATTTGATGCCTTTATCACAACAGGGACGAGGCCCGTAGATCGGATAAGGCGTTCACGCCGCATCCGGCGGTTGCGCTCCGATGCCTGATGCGACGCTGGCGCGTCTTATCAGGCCTACAAAGGCATACCCATTACGCCTGCCCAATATACAAATAGATCGCCAGAAAGTGGCACACACTACCGCCGAGCACGAAGCCGTGCCAGATGGCATGGTTGTATGGAATGCGTTTGCAGACGTAGAAAATCACCCCGAGCGAATAAACCACGCCGCCTACCGCCAGTAAGGTAACGCTGCCCGCCGCGAGCTTAACTGCCATTTCATAAATTACCACCAGCGACAGCCAGCCCATCGCCAGATAGGTCACCAGAGATAAAATTTTGAATCGGTGCGCGATGGTCAGTTTAAACAGAATACCCAGCAATGCCAGGCTCCAGATAACAATCATCAACCCGCGCGCTAACGGAGAATCCAGCCCCACCAGCAAAAACGGCGTGTAGGTTCCGGCAATCAACAGGTAAATAGCGCAATGGTCAAATTTCTTCAGCCACATTTTTGCCCGTTGATGAGGAATGGCGTGATAGAGCGTCGAAGCGAGGAACAGCAGGATCATACTGCCGCCATAGAGGCTGTAACTGGTTATCGCTGTGGCGCTGGCATTGAGATCCACCGCCTGAACCAGTAGCAACACCAGCCCAACGATACCAAACACCAACCCAATGCCGTGACTGACGCTGTTGGCAATTTCCTCTGCCAGCGAATATCCCTGCTTAATGAGGGGCTTCTGAACCATAACTTACTCCGGAGAAACATACACGCACATGTATACCTCTCCAGCGTAACTGAGAATAGTTCCAGTGAACACCTGTTAGCTAAAATAAATTCTGATTTGAGACTAATCTCCTAAAAATCATGAAATTAAATGCGAAATTTCAACTAACAGGCGTGAGTTTAATTTAAAGACATTTAAATTCAATCACATAAAACTGTGTCTGACCGGGATAGATGTCGGCAATGACCTTTATCAGTTCAGTCAGGGTCATATTTTCCTGCTCTGCATGTTTTTCCGTCAGCGTATCCAGCGTTACGGTTGAGGTTGCGGTGACTTCAATCGTGCAAAAATAACCGTCATCTTCAAAACGCCCGACACGAAGCACATCACCCGTTTTGAAGTGCGATTCAGACTCGTCGCGGATGGTGATGGTTTTACGCCCAGCCAGAATGTCATCCTGGAAACGTTGAAAAAAAGTGATGTCGTTTGGCTGCATGGTACTATTTCCTGTAAGAATTGACTCATCTGGAGCCTATGATAGTGAAAAAACTCACCTTACCGAAAGATTTCTTATGGGGCGGCGCAGTTGCCGCTCATCAGGTCGAAGGCGGCTGGAACAAAGGCGGCAAAGGGCCGAGCATTTGTGACGTTCTGACCGGTGGCGCACACGGCGTGCCGCGCGAAATCACCAAAGAAGTCTTGCCAGGCAAATACTATCCAAACCATGAAGCCGTTGATTTTTATGGTCACTACAAGGAAGACATCAAGCTATTTGCCGAAATGGGCTTCAAATGTTTTCGGACTTCCATCGCCTGGACGCGTATTTTTCCAAAAGGTGATGAAGCTCAGCCAAACGAAGAAGGGCTGAAGTTCTACGATGATATGTTCGATGAACTGCTGAAATACAACATCGAACCGGTGATAACCCTCTCCCACTTTGAAATGCCGCTGCATCTGGTGCAGCAATACGGTAGCTGGACCAACCGTAAAGTCGTTGATTTCTTTGTCCGTTTCGCGGAAGTGGTATTCGAACGCTACAAGCATAAAGTCAAATACTGGATGACCTTCAACGAAATTAACAACCAGCGTAACTGGCGTGCACCGCTGTTCGGTTACTGCTGCTCCGGCGTGGTGTATACCGAGCATGAGAACCCGGAAGAGACGATGTATCAGGTGCTGCATCACCAGTTTGTCGCCAGCGCCCTGGCGGTGAAAGCTGCGCGTCGCATTAACCCGGAGATGAAAGTCGGCTGTATGCTGGCGATGGTGCCGCTCTATCCCTACTGCTGTAACCCGGACGATGTGATGTTCGCTCAGGAGTCGATGCGCGAACGCTACGTCTTTACCGATGTGCAGCTACGCGGCTATTACCCGTCCTATGTGTTGAACGAGTGGGAGCGTCGCGGATTTAACATCAAAATGGAAGACGGCGATCTCGATGTACTGCGTGAAGGCACCTGCGATTATCTTGGTTTCAGCTATTACATGACCAACGCAGTGAAGGCCGAAGGCGGCACCGGCGATGCGATCTCTGGTTTCGAAGGCAGCGTACCGAACCCGTATGTTAAAGCGTCTGACTGGGGCTGGCAGATTGATCCAGTAGGTCTGCGCTATGCCCTTTGCGAACTGTATGAGCGTTATCAGAGGCCGCTGTTTATTGTCGAAAACGGTTTTGGCGCTTACGACAAAGTGGAAGAAGATGGCAGCATCAACGACGACTACCGCATTGACTACCTGCGCGCCCATATCGAAGAGATGAAAAAAGCGGTGACTTACGATGGCGTGGATCTGATGGGCTACACACCGTGGGGCTGCATCGACTGCGTATCGTTCACCACCGGGCAGTACAGCAAACGCTACGGCTTTATCTATGTGAATAAACATGACGACGGTGCTGGCGATATGTCGCGTTCACGTAAGAAGAGCTTTAACTGGTACCAAGAGGTGATTGCCAGCAACGGCGAGAAGCTTTAAGTCGATGAAGTACCGGATGCAATACTTGTTGCATCCGGTCAGACAACTTCCCTGTTTTATTTCCCGCCCGCCAAATCGATAAAACTTCCCGTGACGTAAGAGGCTTTATCACTTAGTAGCCAGACAATGGCCTGCGCGACCTCTTCTGCCTGTCCACCACGCTGCATGGGGATGTTCGACTTAACGCGATCGACGCGTCCAGGCTCGCCGCCGCTGGCGTGCATTTCGGTATAAATAAACCCTGGCCGCACGCAGTTAACGCGGATCCCCTGCGCGGCGACTTCCAGCGATAGTCCGGTGGTTAACGTATCAATCGCCCCTTTCGATGCCGCGTAATCAACATATTCCCCTGGCGAACCCAACCGTGAGGCCACCGAAGAGACATTGACGATAGCGCCGCCACTGCCACCATTTTTAAGCGCCATGCGTTTTACCGCCTCGCGGCAGCAGAGAAAATATCCCGTCACGTTGGTGGAAAGTACTCGGTTGATTCGCTCTGCGGTAAGGTTTTCAACGGTGCACTGGGTAAACAAGATCCCGGCGTTATTGACCAGCGCTGCTAGCGGTTCATCGTGCTGATCGATTGCTGTAAACATCGCAACGACCTGGTTTTCGTCGCAGATATCCGCCTGGAGCACGAATGCTTTGCCACCGGCTTGCGTTATTAAGTTCATCACTTCCTGCGCCGCGTGGAGGTTTTGCTGATAATTAACCGCCACCGTATACCCTTCTTGCGCCAACAGTAATGCAGTTGCCCGCCCGATGCCGCGACTGCCACCGGTCACAAGTGCTATAGCCATTTGTTTTTCCGAGAAAAATTAATTCGTTGACGTATCTTTGAGATTGCTAACAAACTGGCTCAATCTTCAATGTTGGCACGCTTTTCCCCTCGCCCTTTCAGGGAGAGGGCCGGGGTGAGGGTAAATATTCGCGCCAGTGCCGGCCTGTTCCCCTCACCCTAACCCTCTCCCCAAAGGGGTGAGGGGACTGTCTGAGCGCTTTTGTACTTTGTCATCTGACTAAAAAGGCGCCGAAGCGCCTTTAGAAGATAGTCGAATCAGTGAATTACTGGTATTCGCTAATCGGTACGCAGGAGCAGAACAGGTTACGGTCGCCGTAAACATCATCCAGACGTTTCACCGTCGGCCAGTATTTGTCTGCCACACCTGCCGGGAATACTGCAACTTCACGGCTGTACGGATGCGCCCACTCGGCGACCAGTTCGTTCTGAATGTGCGGCGCGTTCACCAGCGGGTTATCTTCCAGCGGCCAGACACCGGCTTTAACCTGGTCGATTTCTGCGCGGATAGCCAGCATCGCGTCGATAAAGCGATCCAGTTCCACTTTGCTTTCAGATTCAGTCGGTTCAACCATCAGCGTACCCGCCACCGGGAACGACATGGTCGGCGCGTGGAAACCGTAGTCGATCAGGCGCTTGGCAATATCCAGCTCGCTGATGCCGGTTTCTTCTTTCAGCGGGCGAATATCGAGAATACATTCGTGCGCCACGCGACCGTCGCGACCGGTATACAGCACCGGGAAGGCATCCTGCAGGCGGCTGGCAATATAGTTGGCGTTGAGGATTGCCACCTGGCTTGCTTTTTTCAGCCCTTCTGCGCCCATCATGCGGATGTACATCCAGCTGATTGGCAGGATAGAGGCGCTACCGAACGGTGCCGCAGAAACTGCGCCCTGACGGGTTAACATGCCTTCGATTTGCACCACGCTATGACCCGGTACAAACGGTGCCAGATGCGCTTTCACACCGATCGGTCCCATACCCGGACCACCACCGCCGTGCGGAATGCAGAAAGTTTTATGCAGGTTGAGGTGCGAAACGTCCGCGCCAATAAAGCCCGGCGAGGTGATGCCAACCTGGGCGTTCATGTTCGCGCCATCAAGGTAAACCTGACCGCCGAACTGATGCACGACTTCACACACTTCACGGATCGTTTCTTCATACACGCCGTGGGTAGAAGGATAAGTCACCATGATACAGGAGAGGTTATCGCCCGCCTGTTCCGCTTTCGCGCGCAGATCAGTCAGATCGATGTTGCCGTTTTTATCACACGCCACAACCACCACCTGCATTCCTGCCATATGTGCAGAAGCGGGGTTAGTTCCGTGCGCAGAAGCCGGGATCAGGCAGATATCGCGATGCCCTTCGTTGCGGCTTTCATGATAATGACGAATCGCCAGCAGGCCCGCGTATTCGCCCTGTGCGCCGGAGTTCGGCTGCATACAAACGGCGTCGTAACCGGTCAGTTTCACCAGCCAGTCAGCCAGCTGCGCAATCATCTGCTGATAACCTTCAGCCTGTTCCGGCGGACAAAACGGGTGCAGTTCGGCAAATTCCGGCCAGGTGATTGGGATCATCTCGGCGGCGGCGTTCAGTTTCATGGTGCAGGAACCCAGCGGGATCATCGCCTGATTCAGCGCCAGATCTTTACGCTCCAGCGAGTGCATATAGCGCATCATTTCGGTTTCGCTGTGGTAGCGATTAAACACCGGATGGGTGAGGATTTCGTCGTCGCGCAGCATCGCAGGCTGGATAGAGCGGCTGTCGTGAGCCACGTCTTTGTCCAGCGTGTCGATGTCCAGGCCGTGGTTATCGCCCAGCAGCACGTTGAAAAGCTGCATTACGTTTTCACGCGTGGTTGTTTCATCAAGGGTGATCCCAACCGCGTTCAGAATATCGCTACGCAGGTTGATTTCAGCCGCTTCGGCACGCGTCAGTACGCCCGCTTTGTCGGCCACTTCCACACACAAGGTGTCGAAATAGTGCGCATGGCGCAGTTTCAGACCTTTTTGTTGCAGGCCCGCCGCCAGGATATCGGTCAGACGGTGAATGCGGTTAGCGATACGTTTCAGGCCAATCGGGCCGTGATAAACGGCATACAGGCTGGCGATGTTTGCCAGCAGCACCTGGGAAGTACAAATGTTGGAGTTCGCTTTCTCACGGCGAATATGTTGCTCGCGAGTCTGCATCGCCATGCGCAGCGCGGTATTGCCAGCTGCATCTTTCGATACACCGATAATACGGCCCGGCATTGAGCGTTTGTATTCATCTTTCGCCGCAAAGAAGGCCGCGTGTGGGCCACCGTAGCCCATCGGCACGCCGAAGCGTTGCGCCGAACCAAAAACAATATCCGCGCCCTGTTTACCCGGCGCAGTTAACAGCACCAGCGCCATAATATCGGCGGCGACACTGACCACAATTTTGCGTGATTTCAGTTCGCTAATAAGCGCGGTGTAGTCGTGGATTTCACCGGTTGTGCCAACCTGCTGTAACAGCACGCCGAAGACGTCCTGATGGTCGAGCACTTTTTGCGCGTCATCGACAATCACTTCAAAACCAAAGGTTTCGGCACGAGTACGGACCACATCCAGCGTTTGCGGATGCACATCGGAAGCCACGAAGAAGCGGTTGGCATTTTTCAGTTTGCTGACGCGTTTCGCCATCGCCATTGCTTCGGCGGCAGCGGTGGCCTCGTCCAGAAGAGAAGCAGAGGCCATATCCAGTCCAGTCAAATCCAGCGTTACCTGCTGGAAGTTGAGCAGTGCTTCAAGGCGGCCCTGGGAGACTTCAGGTTGATACGGAGTGTACGCGGTATACCAGCCCGGATTTTCCAGCATGTTACGCAGGATAACCGGCGGTAGCTGCACGGCGGTGTAACCCATGCCGATGTAAGACGTGAAGCGTTTATTGCGACTGGCAATAGCCTTGAGTTCTGCCAGTGCGGCGTATTCGGTCGCCGGTGCGCCAACCTGCGGCGGGGTCGCAAGCTGAATATCTTTCGGCACAATCTGGCCGGTCAGCGCGTTTAACGATTGTGCACCAACGGCATTCAGCATTTCTTGCTGTTGCGCGGCGTCCGGTCCGATATGGCGTTCAATAAAAGCGCCGCTGTTTTCAAGCTGGCTTAACGTCTGTGTCATGAGCGATGGTTCCTGAAACGTGCAGTGAATTGTGAACCTCTCTCCTTACGAAGAGAGTGAGGGTGAGGCATAAATTTTCCTCACCCTGATCCTCTCCCGCAGAAGAGGAATAAAGCCGTTACTCGTCTTCTAACAATGCTTCGTATGCGGTCGCATCCAGCAGTGATTCCAGTTCGCTTTCATCGCTGGCTTTGATTTTAAAGATCCAGCCACCTGCATACGGTTCGCTGTTCACCAGTTCCGGGGAATCGCTCAGTGCGTCGTTTACCGCCACGATTTCACCGCTTACTGGCGCATAAATGTCTGACGCCGCTTTTACTGATTCGGCAACCGCGCAGTCATCGCCCGCGCTAACCGTTGCGCCCACTTCCGGCAGGTCAACAAACACCATATCGCCTAACAGCTCCTGGGCATGTTCGGTTATACCAACGGTGTAAGTGCCGTCGGCTTCTTTACGCAGCCATTCGTGTTCTTTGCTGTATTTCAGTTCTGCTGGTACGTTGCTCATCAATCAATCTCCAAAAAAGTAAATCACGCGACGGCTTTACCGTTACGCACAAAAACAGGTTTCGTCACTTTAACCGGCATTTCACGGTTGCGAATTTGCACAATCGCCGTTTCGCCAATACCTTCCGGCACGCGTGCCAGCGCAATGCTGTAACCCAGCGTCGGGGAGAAAGTCCCGCTGGTGATAATGCCTTCATGCTGGTTGCCCTGCGCATCGGTAAAACGTACCGGCAGTTCATTACGCAGCACGCCTTTTTCGGTCATCACCAGACCAACCAGTTTTTCTGTGCCATGCTCACGCTGCACTTCCAGGGCTTCACGACCGATGAAGTCACGATCTGCCGGTTCCCAGGCGATAGTCCAGCCCATGTTGGCGGCTAAAGGAGAAATAGTTTCGTCCATCTCCTGACCATAAAGATTCATGCCCGCTTCCAGACGCAGCGTGTCACGCGCGCCCAGACCGCATGGCTTAACGCCCGCTTCCACCAGCGCACGCCAGAAATCGGCCGCTTTTTCATTGGGCAGCGCAATTTCATAGCCCGCTTCACCGGTATAACCAGTGGTGGCAATAAACAGATCGCCCGCCTGCACGCCAAAGAACGGTTTCATCCCTTCCACCGCCTGACGCTGAGCATCATTAAACAGTGTGGCAGCTTTTGCCTGCGCATTCGGCCCTTGCACGGCAATCATGGAAAGGTCATCGCGAACGGTAATTTCGATGCCGAAAGGTTCAGCGTGTTGGGTAATCCAGGAGAGGTCTTTTTCGCGGGTGGCAGAGTTAACAACGAGGCGGAAGAAATCTTCAGTGAAGTAGTAGACGATGAGGTCATCTATCACACCGCCAGAGGCATTCAACATCCCCGAGTAAAGGGCTTTGCCGCTTTTGGTGAGCTTCGCCACATCGTTCGCCAGCAGATAACGCAGAAACTCCCGGGTGCGGCTGCCGCGGAGATCGACGATGGTCATATGTGACACATCAAACATTCCGGCATCGGTACGTACCGCATGATGTTCGTCGATTTGCGAACCGTAATGCAGCGGCATCATCCAGCCGTGGAAATCCACCATGCGAGCGCCGCAAAGCGTGTGTTGTTCGTACAAAGGAGTCTGTTGTGCCATCTTGTCCTCATTGAATAAGCGGGGCTGACAACTTTTCATGGTGAAATTATCACCACGAAACCCAGCATCGGAGCCACTCCCGGTCCCCAACGCAATCGTTCTCTTTTGCCTGAACTTACCACCGAAACAGACTGTTAACCATAAGGTAAAATTGATCATCACATTAGCTTATGGTTAAAAAACGCCAAAATCGCGACAGAATAAAAAACCAAAAAACACACCAGTTTCTATATAAAGATGATGCCATTAGAAAGCTAATTTGAATAAGGCAATATTAAGAGCTAAAAAAATGTCAAAAAACACTAAATCAAAAAATAATGACATTAGAAAATATAATGCGAAAACGGAGGTGAAATTAGTTTATTTCAAATGAGGAAAATCTCCCGGCGAAAAAACCGGGAGATGAAAGTGTGATGGGTATCAAATAAACAGCAGAAGAGAAATTTTTAACGCAGCCATTCAGGCAAATCGTTTAATCCCATTGCCTGGCGGATAAGTTGTGGTTTAACGCCAGGAAGCGTGTCGGCCAGTTTCAAACCAATATCACGCAGCAGTTTTTTCGCCGGATTGGTACCGGAAAACAGATCGCGGAATCCCTGCATACCAGCCAGCATCAGCGCCGCACTGTGCTTGCGGCTACGCTCATACCGGCGCAGGTAAATGTACTGCCCGATGTCTTTCCCCTGACGATGCAACCGTTTCAGTTCAGCAATCAGCTCTGCAGCATCCATAAAGCCGAGATTTACTCCCTGCCCCGCCAGCGGGTGAATGGTATGCGCGGCGTCGCCCACCAGCACCAGACGGTGCGCGGCAAACTGGCGCGCATAACGCCCCGTCAGTGGGAACACCTGACGCGCGCTCTCAACCTTGCATAAGCCCAGGCGATTATCAAAAGCGATATTTAACGCGCGATTAAATTCATCTTCACTTGCCTGCTGCATCCGCTGCGCTTCCTCTGGCGACAGTGACCAGACAATTGAGCAAAGATGCGGATCGCTAAGCGGTAAAAAGGCCAGAATGCCTTCGCCATGGAAAACCTGCCGCGCCACCGCATCATGCGGTTCTTCCGTGCGAATGGTCGCTACCAGCGCGTGATGCTGATAATCCCAGAAAGTCAGCGGAATATCTGCTTTGTTGCGCAACCAGGAATTAGCACCGTCCGCGCCAATCACCAGACGCGCCGTTAACATGCTGCCATCTTTCAGCGTCAGGAAAGTTTCATTTTCTCCCCAGGCGACCTGCTGTAATTCTGCGGGGGCCAACAGAGTGATATCTGACGACTGCTGCGCTTTGTTCCACAGCGCGTAGTGAATCACTGAGTTTTCAACGATATGCCCAAGATGGCTATAGCCCATGCTTTGATCGTCAAACGAAATGTGACCAAAACTGTCTTTGTCCCACACTTCCATACCGTGATAACAACTGGCCCTACGAGAGAGAATGTCCTGCCAGACGCCAAGACGGGTGAGTAATTTTTCGCTGGCGGCATTGATAGCCGAAACGCGCAGTTGTGGTGGTGCATCCGCCGCCAGAGGTTCCGGTACGCGCTGCTCCAGTACGGCAACGCGTAAGCCGCTCCCCTGTAAGCCGCAGGCAACCGCCAGCCCCACCATGCCGCCACCAACAATGGCTACATCAACACTTTGCATTGTTTATTCCTTAAAACCGCCTTCAACGCGCCACCCAACCGAGGGTGCGCTGCGCCAGCACATCGCGTGCCGGGGTGAATAATTCCATCGTCATCAGTCCGATGTTGCGCCCGACAACCAGCGGTGCCCAACGGTTGGCAAAAAGATGTACCAGGCTGTCCGTGACGCCGATGGTTGCTTCGCGATCGCTCTGTCGACGCTGCTGATAGCGGCACAATATGCCGTAATCACCGATGTCTTCTCCGCGCTCATGCGCCTGAGTCAGGGTTTCCGCAAGGCTCATGACATCTCGCATACCGAGGTTAAACCCTTGCCCGGCAATCGGGTGCAGAGTTTGCGCCGCATTGCCCACCAGCACGGTACGATGGGTAATAGCTCTGGCGGCGCGGGTTAACGCCAGCGGATAAGCACTGCGTTTACCGGCGTGGGTAATTTTTCCAAGTCGCCAGCCAAAGGCCGACTGGAGTTCACGGCAAAACTTCTCGTCGCTCCACGACAGCACCTCTTCGCGCCGTTCCAGTGGATGACACCAGACCAGCGAACAGCGTCCGTCAGACATCGGCAACATCGCCAGCGGGCCATGTTGCGTGAAGCGTTCAAAAGCGCGGCCTTCGTGCGCAACGGAAGTCGCAACGTTGGCAATCACGGCCAGTTGTTCGTAAGGCTCCTGCTGCCAGTCAACGCCGCACGCGGTGGCTAACGCTGAATGGGTGCCATCAGCTGCTACCAGCACGCGGCCCGTCAGCGTCTCGCCACTCTCCAGCGTCACTTCAACGTGACTCTGAGTACGGGCAACGTTAGCCACGCGATCAGGGCAATGCAGCGTTACGCCAAGTGCTTTACGCAGCAATGCAAACAGCCGTTGCCCGACATTGTGCAATTCGACAACCTGTCCCAGCGCCGCCAGTTGGTAATCTTCTGCGGCGAGGGTGACAAATCCAGCGTGACCACGATCGCTGACATGCACGGTAGTGATGGCGGTTGCGCAATCAGCCAGAGATTGCCAGACGCCGATGCGCGCCAGTTGCTGACAGGTCCCCGCCGCTAGCGCAATAGCTCGTCCATCAAAGCCCGGATGAGCATGTGACTCTGGCGCGGTCGCTTCAATCAAATGTACCGGCAGCGCCCCGTGACTTAACCGGGAAATAGCCAGCGCCAGCGTCGCGCCCGCCATGCCGCCACCGACGATGATTACACTCATTGCTTTCTCGCAGCTGCCATCAACGCTTCGATTTCTTCCGGCTTTTTCACCACGCTGGCGGTGAGGTTTTCGTTACCGGTTTCGGTAATCACAATGTCGTCTTCAATACGAATGCCGATACCGCGATATTGTTCTGGCACTTCTGCATCCGGCGCAATATACAGCCCTGGCTCTACGGTCAGTACCATGCCCGGTTCCAGAATGCGCGAGCGATCCTGACCATAAACGCCAACGTCATGGACATCTAGCCCTAACCAGTGGCTAAGGCCATGCATAAAGAAAGGACGATGGGCGTTCTGAGCGATCAGTTCATCAACATCACCTTTCAGAATGCCGAGTTTTACCAGGCCGCTAACCATGATGCGCACCACTTCACCGGTGACTTCCTGCATGGAAGTTCCCGGACGATACAGGCGCAAGCTGGTTTCGAGAGACTCCAGCACAATGTCGTAGATTTCACGCTGGGCCTGAGTGAATTTGCCGTTGACCGGGAAGGTGCGGGTAATATCGCCAGCGTAACCTTTGTATTCACAACCCGCGTCAATCAACACCAGGTCACCGTCACGCAGTTCACACTCGTTTTCGGTGTAGTGCAAAATGCAGCCGTTTTCACCGCTGCCGACAATGGTGTTATAGGAAGGATAGCGCGCACCGTGGCGGTTAAATTCGTGGTGAATTTCGCCTTCCAGATGGTACTCGAACATTCCCGGACGGCATTTTTCCATCGCCCGGGTATGTGCCAGGGCGGTGATTTCTCCCGCGCGGCGGAGTACGGCAATCTCTTCTGGCGATTTGAACAGGCGCATTTCATGAACAACAGGACGCCAGTCGATCATCGTTGCCGGTGCGGTGAGATTTTGCCGCGAACCTTTACGCAGTTTTTCCAGCGCACTGTTCACGATTTCATCAGCATATGCATATTCGCCCTGGGCATGGTAAACCACATCCAGGCCGTTAAGTAGTTGATAAAGTTGCTGATTGATTTCGCTGAATGCCAGTGCGCGGTCAACGCCCAGTTTCTCTGGCGCGGCATCCTGGCCTAAGCGACGGCCAAACCAGATCTCCGCCGTCAGGTCGCGAACGCGGTTAAACAGAACGCTGTGGTTATGAGTGTCATCGCTTTTAATCAGCACCAGCACCGCTTCCGGTTCGTTAAAGCCGGTGAAGTACCAGAAGTCACTGTTCTGACGATAGGGGTATTCGCTGTCGGCGCTACGTGTTACTTCTGGTGCAGCAAAAATCAGCGCGGCGCTGCCGGGTTGCATTTGCTCCACCAGGGCCTGACGGCGACGCTGAAACTCTTGCCGGGATATCTCACTCATAACACTCTCCTTACGTTTTTTGTTTTTAGTGTAGAGTCGGTTTTTGTACTTCTGGCGCGGTCGGTTGCGGATGAGTAAAGGTGTCGTGGCATAACAGCGCGGCAACACGAACGTATTCGATGATCTCTTCAAGCGACATTTCAAGCTCTTCCTGATCTTCGTCTTCGTCGTAACCCAGTTGCGCAATGTTACGCAGATCGTCGATAGCTTCACCGGTTTCGCCGGTCACTTTATCCAGCTTCGGTTGCGTAACGCCAAGACCAAGCAGGAAGTGATTGACCCAACCTGCCAATGCATCAGCCCGATCGAAAACGCTGACATCATCGCCATCAGGCAGATAAAGCTGAAAAAGGAAGCCGTCATCCTGCAGGGCATCGCTGGTGGCAGAGTGCATTTTACGCAGTGCCTGTGCCAGCTCATGACCGAAAGCCATGCCTTCGTTCGTCAGGTCGTGAAGTAGCGGTAGCCATGAGCTGTCATCGTTACCGCCACATATCATCCCACTGATTAAACCATGCATCTCAGCAGGGGTCAGACCCGTCCCTTGTTGGTTCAGATACTGGTTCATTTCGTTGTAACCAGGCATTTCGTTCTGTATAGACATAAGCATTCGTCGTCAAAGGGAGGAATATTCATGATATGCTACCACTTTGGGCCCTGGTGGACCAGAAAAGGGCTTGTCTCTTCTCATCAGGGTAGCTATAGTGTCGCCCCTTCGCAGACCATGGGTCTAAAGACGAAGGCAGCGCAGTCAATCAGCAGGAAGGTGGCATGTCTGCACAACCCGTCGATATCCAAATTTTTGGCCGTTCACTGCGTGTGAACTGCCCGCCTGACCAAAGGGATGCGTTGAATCAGGCAGCGGACGATCTGAACCAACGGTTGCAAGATCTGAAAGAACGCACTAGAGTCACAAATACTGAACAGTTGGTCTTCATTGCCGCATTGAATATCAGCTATGAGTTAGCGCAAGAAAAAGCGAAGACTCGTGACTACGCGGCAAGTATGGAACAGCGTATTCGGATGCTGCAGCAGACCATAGAACAAGCGTTACTTGAACAAGGTCGCATCACCGAAAAAACTAACCAAAACTTTGAATGACACTTTTCGGTTTACTGTGGTAGAGTAACCGTGAAGACAAAATTTCTCTGAGATGTTCGCAAGCGGGCCAGTCCCCTGAGCCGATATTTCATACCACAAGAATGTGGCGCTCCGCGGTTGGTGAGCATGCTCGGTCCGTCCGAGAAGCCTTAAAACTGCGACGACACATTCACCTTGAACCAAGGGTTCAAGGGTTACAGCCTGCGGCGGCATCTCGGAGATTCCCTTCTTATCTGGCACCAGCCATGACGCAACTACCAGAACTCCCACTGACATTATCCCGACAAGAAATCCGCAAAATGATTCGGCAACGTCGTCGTGCGTTAACGCCGGAACAACAGCAGGAAATGGGTCAACAAGCCGCTACCCGGATGATGACTTATCCCCCGGTGGTGATGGCGCATACGGTCGCTGTATTCCTCTCTTTTGATGGTGAACTCGACACCCAGCCGCTAATAGAACAACTCTGGCGCGCCGGTAAGCGCGTATATCTTCCAGTTTTGCATCCCTTTAGTGCCGGTAATTTGCTGTTCCTGAATTACCATCCGCAAAGCGAACTGGTGATGAACAGGTTGAAGATCCATGAGCCAAAACTGGATGTGCGTGACGTGCTACCCCTTTCCCGATTAGACGTGCTGATCACACCGCTGGTCGCCTTTGATGAGTACGGTCAGCGCCTGGGAATGGGCGGTGGTTTTTATGATCGGACCTTACAAAACTGGCAGCACTATAAAACGCAACCGGTGGGTTATGCGCATGATTGTCAGTTGGTGGAAAAACTCCCCGTTGAAGAGTGGGATATCCCTCTTCCTGCGGTGGTTACACCGTCGAAAGTCTGGGAGTGGTAAGGGCGATACACCTGCATCGCCCTGATTGACATCGTTGATTCTTTAACCTAATTTAGTGAGTAAGGGTAAGGGAGGATTGCTCCTCCCCTGTGACTGACTGTTAATAAGCTGGGAAACTTATGAGTAACAGTACAATCAGTATGATGGCAAGTCGCATCATAACCCTTCTCCTTCAAGCCCTCGCTTCGGTGAGGGCTTTACCGTTACAGCCCCATGCTGCCCAGCTATCGTAAGCTCTCTTTAAATAACCACAACGCATTGATCTACCTTTAAATCTTTTCTTCGAGCGTGCTCGAAAAACCCCATGCAAAACAGAGATAATTTTTGGGAAAAAGGATCTATTACGGCAGTAAACGTGGGCGATGAAGTGGCTATCAAAAAGTTCGGTTCAGGGCGATGCACCCCGCATCGCCCTGATTGACATCGTTGATTCTTTGACCTAATTTAGTGAGTAAGGGTAAGGGAGGATGACTCCTCCCCTGAGACTGACTGTTAATAAGCTCCGAAACTTATCAGTAACAGTACAATCAGTATGATGACAAGTCGCATCATAACCCTTCTCCTTTAAGCCCTCGCTTCGGTGAGGGCTTTACCGTTACAGCCCCATGCTGTCCCGCCATCGTAAATCCCCATTAAATAAACACAACGCATTGATCTGACTTTGATTTATTTTCTGGAGCAGACTCGCAAAGTAGAATGCGCAACGCGGCAACGGTGTGGAGAAGGGATAAAAAAACGGGCAAGTCAGTGACCTGCCCGTTAATTTTCAGAGAAGGGGAATTAGTACAGCAGACGGGCGCGAATGGTACCCGGAATAGCTTTCATTGCCTGCAGCGCTTTTTCGGCAACGTCTTCGTCAGCTTCAATATCAATAACTACATAACCCATCTGGGCGGAAGTTTGTAGATATTGCGCGGCGATGTTGACGCCCTGCTCGGCGAAGATTTTGTTCAGCGCAGTTAGCACGCCCGGACGGTTTTCGTGGATGTGCATCAGACGACGACCACCATGCAGTGGCAGCGAGACTTCCGGGAAGTTCACCGCAGAGAGCGTTGAGCCATTGTCAGAATACTTGATCAATTTACCCGCAACTTCCAGGCCGATATTCTCCTGCGCTTCCTGAGTCGAACCGCCAATGTGTGGCGTCAGAAGGACGTTGTCGAATTCACACAGTGGAGAGGTAAATGGATCGCTATTGGTCGCCGGTTCCGTCGGGAATACGTCGATTGCCGCCCCCGCCAGATGTTTGCTCGCCAGCGCATCACACAGCGCCGGAATATCCACCACAGTACCGCGCGAGGCATTAATCAGCAGCGAGCCGGGCTTCATTAGCGAAATCTCTTTCGCGCCCATCATATTTTTGGTGGACGGATTCTCTGGTACATGCAGACTCACCACATCGCTCATATTCAGCAGGTCAGAAAGATGCTGTACCTGAGTGGCGTTGCCCAGCGGCAGTTTGTTTTCAATATCATAAAAGTAAACATACATTCCCAGCGATTCAGCCAGAATGCCCAATTGCGTACCAATATGACCGTAGCCGATGATACCCAGCTTTTTGCCGCGCGCTTCAAAAGAACCCGCCGCCAGTTTGTTCCACACGCCACGGTGCGCTTTAGCATTGGCTTCCGGCACGCCGCGCAATAGCAGCAGCAGTTCGCCAATCACCAGCTCCGCAACAGAGCGCGTATTTGAGAACGGTGCGTTAAATACCGGGATCCCGCGCTTTGCCGCCGCATCCAGATCAACCTGGTTTGTTCCGATACAGAAACAGCCAATAGCGACCAGTTTTTCTGCGGCGTTGATCACGTCTTCAGTCAGATGGGTACGGGATCGCAGGCCGATGAAGTGGGCATCGCGGATGGATTCTTTTAATTGTTCATCATCCAGCGCGCCTTTGTGAAATTCGATGTTGGTGTAACCAGCTGCACGAAGGCTTTCCAGCGCCTTTTGGTGCACGCCTTCTACCAGCAGAAACTTAATCTTGTCTTTCTCCAGCGATACCTTTGCCATTTACCCAATCCTGTCTTTTGAAATGTTGTGTGCGGATTTGCATCCGCCTTTCAACATATCAAAAAATAATATTGCGGCAATATGAACGTTTGCGTCGCGATGTTGAGGAAATATCACGCAAAGGTAATTCTTGGATGAATATGCTGGTTTAGAGGATTTATTTAGAGCAATCGACAATTGCCTGGTAAAAGCGTGACACATGTCACCAAATTTAATGAAGAGAATTTTTTTAACGGGGGAGGTTCCCCCGTCAGATCATTTCACAATGGTTTTGACACCGTCAGGTGTGCCAATCAGCGCAACGTCCGCGCCACGGTTAGCAAACAAGCCAACAGTCACCACGCCAGGAATCGCATTTATGGCGTTTTCCATCGCTATCGGGTCAAGGATTTCCATGCCGTGGACGTCGAGGATCACGTTGCCATTATCGGTCACCACGCCCTGACGGTATTCCGGACGACCGCCCAGTTTCACCAGCTGACGCGCCACTGCACTACGTGCCATCGGGATAACTTCTACTGGCAGCGGGAATTTACCCAGAATATCAACCTGCTTGGAAGCGTCTGCAATACAGATAAATTTTTCTGCAACCGAAGCAATGATTTTTTCACGGGTCAGCGCCGCGCCGCCGCCTTTGATCATTTGCATGTGGCCGTTGATTTCATCTGCGCCATCAACGTAGATGCCAAGGCTGTCGACTTCGTTGAGATCAAAAACGTGAATGCCGAGGCTTTTCAGTTTTTCAGTGGAAGCATCTGAACTGGAAACGGCCCCTTCAATCTGGCCTTTCATTGTACCGAGCGCGTCAATAAAGTGTGCGGCGGTGGAACCTGTACCTACACCAACAATGGTGCCGGGCTGAACATACTGAAGTGCCGCCCATCCTACTGCTTTTTTCAATTCATCCTGCGTCATGATCGTTTCGCCTGTGGTATGAAATTTCACACGCATTATATACAAAAAAAGCGATTCAGACCCCGTTGGCAAGCCGCGTGGTTAACTCATCCATAAAATATCGCGCAATGGCGGGCATCCCCTTTCGCCCCGCAAATAAAGCATACAACGGTCTGGGTATGCCGCTCCACGGTGCGAACAGAGGCAATAACGCCACGCCATTCAACACAACCAGGGCGCGAACTCGCTGAGCGAAATGCATTAGCGCAAATCCCTGATCTTTTAAGCTGCGCGTTTAACCACGAATACAAATGTTACCCGCCGACGGCTTCGGTATATGCAACCTGACACAAAATTGTGTCATAGTGCAGGAAAAAGCATTTACCAGGAGCAGACAACAGCAATGAAACGCCCGGACTACAGAACATTACAGGCACTGGATGCGGTGATACGTGAACGAGGATTTGAGCGCGCGGCACAAAAGCTGTGCATTACACAATCAGCCGTCTCACAGCGCATTAAGCAACTGGAAAATATGTTCGGGCAGCCGCTGTTGGTGCGTACCGTACCGCCGCGCCCGACGGAACAAGGGCAAAAACTGCTGGCACTGCTGCGCCAGGTGGAGTTGCTGGAAGAAGAGTGGCTGGGCGATGAACAAACCGGTTCGACTCCGCTGCTGCTTTCACTGGCGGTCAACGCCGACAGTCTGGCGACGTGGTTGCTTCCTGCACTGGCTCCTGTGTTGGCTGATTCGCCTATCCGCCTCAACTTGCAGGTAGAAGATGAAACCCGCACTCAGGAACGTCTGCGCCGCGGCGAAGTGGTCGGCGCGGTGAGTATTCAACATCAGGCGCTGCCGAGCTGTCTTGTCGATAAACTTGGTGCGCTCGACTATCTGTTCGTCAGCTCAAAACCCTTTGCCGAAAAATATTTCCCTAACGGCGTAACGCGTTCGGCATTACTGAAAGCGCCAGTGGTCGCGTTTGACCATCTTGACGATATGCACCAGGCCTTTTTGCAGCAAAACTTCGATCTGCCTCCAGGCAGCGTGCCCTGCCATATCGTTAATTCTTCAGAAGCGTTCGTACAACTTGCTCGCCAGGGCACCACCTGCTGTATGATCCCGCACCTGCAAATCGAGAAAGAACTGGCCAGCGGTGAACTGATTGACTTAACGCCGGGGCTATTTCAACGCCGGATGCTCTACTGGCACCGCTTTGCTCCTGAAAGCCGCATGATGCGTAAAGTCACTGATGCGTTGCTCGATTATGGTCACAAAGTCCTTCGTCAGGATTAATCCATCAAATAATGCCTGATAGCACATATCAGGCGTTATCCTCACTTCTTTTTGTATTCCTTGAATCACATCACAAAATAGACAAATCTCAGGCGGCAAAAAACGACGTCTGAATGCATTTTTTTTGCTGGCGACAAACCCACGTAAAAAGCTCACCGTAAGCGCAAATACCCTCATTTTGATTGCGTTTTACGGAGCAAATAATGTCTAACGAGCAGGAGTGGCAACAGCTTGCCAACAAGGAATTGAGCCGTCGGGAGAAAACTGTCGACTCGCTGGTTCAGCAAACCGCGGAAGGGATCGCCATCAAGCCGCTGTATACCGAAGCCGATCTCGATAATCTGGAGGTGACAGGTACCCTTCCTGGTTTGCCGCCCTACGTTCGTGGCCCGCGTGCCACTATGTATACCGCCCAACCGTGGACCATCCGTCAGTATGCTGGTTTTTCAACAGCAAAAGAGTCCAACGCTTTTTATCGCCGTAACCTGGCCGCCGGGCAAAAAGGTCTTTCCGTTGCGTTTGACCTTGCCACCCACCGTGGCTACGACTCCGATAACCCACGCGTGGCGGGTGACGTCGGCAAAGCGGGCGTCGCTATCGACACCGTGGAAGATATGAAAGTCCTGTTCGACCAGATCCCGCTGGATAAAATGTCGGTTTCGATGACCATGAATGGCGCAGTGCTACCAGTACTGGCGTTTTATATCGTCGCCGCAGAAGAGCAAGGTGTTACACCTGATAAACTGACCGGCACCATTCAGAACGATATCCTCAAAGAGTACCTCTGCCGCAACACCTATATTTACCCGCCAAAACCGTCAATGCGCATTATCGCCGACATCATCGCCTGGTGTTCCGGCAACATGCCGCGATTTAATACCATCAGTATCAGCGGTTACCACATGGGTGAAGCGGGTGCCAACTGCGTGCAGCAGGTAGCATTTACGCTCGCTGATGGGATTGAGTACATCAAAGCAGCAATCTCTGCCGGACTGAAAATTGATGACTTCGCTCCTCGCCTGTCGTTCTTCTTCGGTATCGGCATGGATCTGTTTATGAACGTCGCCATGTTGCGTGCGGCACGTTATTTATGGAGCGAAGCGGTCAGTGGATTTGGCGCACAGGATCCGAAATCACTGGCGCTGCGTACCCACTGCCAGACCTCAGGCTGGAGCCTGACTGAACAGGATCCGTATAACAACGTTATCCGCACCACCATTGAAGCGCTGGCTGCGACGCTGGGCGGTACTCAGTCACTGCATACCAACGCCTTTGACGAAGCGCTTGGTTTGCCTACCGATTTCTCAGCACGCATTGCCCGCAACACCCAGATCATCATCCAGGAAGAATCAGAACTCTGCCGCACCGTCGATCCACTGGCCGGATCCTATTACATTGAGTCGCTGACCGATCAAATCGTCAAACAAGCCAGAGCTATTATCCAACAGATCGACGAAGCCGGTGGCATGGCGAAAGCGATCGAAGCAGGTCTGCCAAAACGAATGATCGAAGAGGCCTCAGCGCGCGAACAGTCGCTGATCGACCAGGGCAAGCGTGTCATCGTTGGTGTCAACAAGTACAAACTGGATCACGAAGACGAAACCGATGTACTTGAGATCGACAACGTGATGGTGCGTAACGAGCAAATTGCTTCGCTGGAACGCATTCGCGCCACCCGTGATGATGCCGCCGTAACCGCCGCGTTGAACGCCCTGACTCACGCCGCACAGCATAACGAAAACCTGCTGGCTGCCGCTGTTAATGCCGCTCGCGTTCGCGCCACCCTGGGTGAAATTTCCGATGCGCTGGAAGTCGCTTTCGACCGTTATCTGGTGCCAAGCCAGTGTGTTACCGGCGTGATTGCGCAAAGCTATCATCAGTCTGAGAAATCAGCCTCCGAGTTCGATGCCATTGTTGCGCAAACGGAGCAGTTCCTTGCCGACAATGGTCGTCGCCCGCGCATTCTGATCGCTAAGATGGGCCAGGATGGACACGATCGCGGCGCGAAAGTGATCGCCAGCGCCTATTCCGATCTCGGTTTCGACGTAGATTTAAGCCCGATGTTCTCTACACCTGAAGAGATCGCCCGCCTGGCCGTAGAAAACGACGTTCACGTAGTGGGCGCATCCTCACTGGCTGCCGGTCATAAAACGCTGATCCCGGAACTGGTCGAAGCGCTGAAAAAATGGGGACGCGAAGATATCTGCGTAGTCGCCGGTGGCGTCATTCCACCGCAGGATTACGCCTTCCTGCAAGAGCGCGGCGTGGCGGCGATTTATGGTCCAGGTACACCTATGCTCGACAGCGTGCGCGGCGTACTGAATCTGATAAGCCAGCATCATGATTAATGAAGCCACGCTGGCAGAAAGTATTCGCCGCTTACGTCAGGGTGAGCGTGCCACACTCGCCCAGGCCATGACGCTGGTGGAAAGCCGTCACCCGCGTCATCAGGCACTAAGTACGCAGCTGCTTGATGCCATTATGCCGTACTGCGGTAACGCCCTGCGACTGGGCGTTACCGGCACACCCGGCGCGGGGAAAAGTACCTTTCTTGAAGCCTTTGGCATGTTGTTGATTCGTGAGGGATTAAAGGTCGCGGTTATTGCGGTCGATCCCAGCAGCCCGGTCACTGGCGGTAGCATTCTCGGGGATAAAACCCGCATGAATGACCTGGCGCGTGCCGAAGCGGCGTTTATTCGCCCGGTACCATCCTCCGGTCATCTGGGCGGTGCCAGTCAGCGAGCGCGGGAATTAATGCTGTTATGCGAAGCGGCGGGTTATGACGTAGTGATTGTCGAAACGGTTGGCGTCGGGCAGTCGGAAACGGAAGTCGCCCGCATGGTGGACTGTTTTATCTCGTTGCAAATTGCCGGTGGCGGCGATGATCTGCAGGGCATTAAAAAAGGGCTGATGGAAGTGGCTGATCTGCTCGTTATCAACAAAGACGATGGCGATAACCATACCAATGTCGCCATTGCCCGGCATATGTACGAGAGTGCCCTGCATATTCTGCGACGTAAATACGACGAATGGCAGCCACGGGTTCTGACTTGTAGCGCACTGGAAAAACGTGGAATCGATGAGATCTGGCACGCCATCATCGACTTCAAAACCGCGCTAACTGCCAGTGGTCGTTTACAACAAGTGCGGCAACAACAATCGGTGGAATGGCTGCGTAAGCAGACCGAAGAAGAAGTACTGAATCACCTGTTCGCGAATGAAGATTTCGATCGCTATTACCGCCAGACGCTTTTAGCGGTCAAAAACAATACGCTCTCACCGCGCACCGGCCTGCGGCAGCTCAGTGAATTTATCCAGACGCAATATTTTGATTAAAGGAATTTTTATGTCTTATCAGTATGTTAACGTTGTCACTATCAACAAAGTGGCGGTCATTGAGTTTAACTATGGCCGCAAACTTAATGCCTTAAGTAAAGTCTTTATTGATGATCTTATGCAGGCATTAAGCGATCTCAACCGGCCGGAAATTCGCTGTATCATTTTGCGCGCGCCGAGTGGATCCAAAGTCTTCTCCGCAGGCCACGATATTCACGAACTGCCGTCTGGCGGTCGCGATCCGCTCTCCTATGATGATCCATTGCGTCAAATCACCCGCATGATCCAAAAATTCCCGAAACCGATCATTTCGATGGTGGAAGGTAGTGTTTGGGGTGGCGCATTTGAAATGATCATGAGTTCCGATCTGATTATCGCCGCCAGTACCTCAACCTTCTCAATGACGCCTGTAAACCTCGGCGTCCCGTATAACCTGGTCGGCATTCACAACCTGACCCGCGACGCGGGCTTCCACATTGTCAAAGAACTGATTTTTACCGCTTCGCCAATCACCGCCCAGCGCGCGTTGGCTGTCGGCATCCTCAACCATGTTGTGGAAGTGGAAGAACTGGAAGATTTCACCTTACAAATGGCGCACCACATCTCTGAGAAAGCGCCGTTAGCCATTGCTGTTATCAAAGAAGAGCTGCGTGTACTGGGCGAAGCGCACACCATGAACTCCGATGAATTTGAACGTATTCAGGGGATGCGCCGCGCGGTTTATGACAGCGAAGATTACCAGGAAGGGATGAACGCTTTCCTCGAAAAACGTAAACCTAATTTCGTTGGTCATTAATCCCTGCGAACGAAGGAGTAAAAATGGAAACTCAGTGGACAAGGATGACCGCCAATGAAGCGGCAGAAATTATCCAGCATAACGACATGGTGGCATTTAGCGGCTTTACCCCGGCGGGTTCGCCGAAAGCCCTACCCACCGCGATTGCCCGCAGAGCTAACGAACAGCATGAGGCCAAAAAGCCGTATCAAATTCGCCTTCTGACGGGTGCGTCAATCAGCGCCGCCGCTGACGATGTACTTTCTGACGCCGATGCTGTTTCCTGGCGTGCGCCATATCAAACATCGTCCGGTTTACGTAAAAAGATCAATCAGGGCGCGGTGAGTTTCGTTGACCTGCATTTGAGCGAAGTGGCGCAAATGGTCAATTACGGTTTCTTCGGCGACATTGATGTTGCCGTCATTGAAGCATCGGCACTGGCACCGGATGGTCGAGTCTGGTTAACCAGCGGGATCGGTAATGCGCCGACCTGGCTGCTGCGAGCGAAGAAAGTGATCATTGAACTCAATAACTATCACGATCCGCGCGTTGCAGAACTGGCGGATATTGTGATCCCTGGCGCGCCACCGCGGCGCAATAGCGTGTCGATCTTCCATGCAATGGATCGCGTCGGTACCCGCTATGTGCAAATCGATCCGAAAAAGATTGTCGCCGTCGTGGAAACCAACTTGCCCGACGCCGGTAATATGCTGGATAAGCAAAATCCCATGTGCCAGCAGATTGCCGATAACGTGGTCACGTTCTTATTGCAGGAAATGGCGCATGGGCGTATTCCGCCGGAATTTCTGCCGCTGCAAAGTGGCGTGGGCAATATCAATAATGCGGTAATGGCGCGTCTGGGGGAAAACCCGGAAATTCCTCCGTTTATGATGTATTCGGAAGTGCTACAGGAATCGGTGGTGCATTTACTGGAAACCGGCAAAATCAGCGGGGCCAGCGCCTCCAGCCTGACAATCTCGGCCGATTCCCTGCGCAAGATTTACGACAATATGGATTACTTTGCCAGCCGCATTGTGTTGCGTCCGCAGGAGATTTCCAATAACCCGGAAATCATCCGTCGTCTGGGCGTCATCGCTCTGAACGTCGGCCTGGAGTTTGATATTTACGGGCATGCCAACTCAACGCACGTAGCCGGGGTCGATCTGATGAACGGCATCGGCGGCAGCGGTGATTTTGAACGCAACGCGTATCTGTCGATCTTTATGGCTCCGTCGATTGCTAAAGAAGGCAAGATCTCAACCGTCGTGCCAATGTGCAGCCATGTTGATCACAGCGAACACAGCGTCAAAGTGATCATCACCGAACAAGGGATCGCCGATCTGCGCGGTCTTTCCCCGCTTCAACGCGCCCGCACTATCATTGATAATTGTGCACATCCTATGTATCGGGATTATCTGCATCGCTATCTGGAAAATGCGCCCGGCGGACATATTCACCACGATCTTAGCCACGTCTTCGACTTACACCGTAATTTAATTGCAACCGGCTCGATGCTGGGTTAATGGTTTGTCCCGTCACGATCTTCAGCAATATGCTGAAGCATCGTGGCGGTATAACGATGATTTCTGATTGAATAAAGATATTCCTGCATATACATCGGCCTGTGCGGCGCATCAAAATATTTCAGCGTTGCCGGATTCACCAGTCGCCAGGCAAAATGCGGGATCACCGTCAGAAAATGTCCGCGCTCCACGGCGCTGATTTTGGCCATAAAACTGTAGGGACGATAAATAATGGTTGGATTGATCCCACAAGGTCGCATATTCGCATCAATCATTGCTTCGAAGTTGGCCCGGTTCTGAAAGCGCATTTGTAGCCAGGGCAGCTCCTGAAGCAGCTCTTGCTCTTGACGCTCTTCATAACGGCGAGAAACGAGAAAGCCTAATCGCAGCGGTGGTAGTTCACTGATAGTCAGGTTTTCCAGTTCCTGAACTCGTGCAGATACATGCTGTGGGGAGATAATAAAATCTAACTGGCGGTCAAAAAGATTATCGATAACGCCGTTTTCGCTGAACTCAACTGGCTGGGCGGTCACGCCTTCATACTTATCTCCGAGACTAATCAACTGATCGAAAATAATTGTCGGATAAGTATTATCTATGCCAATCACAATTTCTCGTGAACGACGTCCTGAGTTATGGATTTCATTATCAATCGCAGAAAGCCGTTGATAAACCGGGAACAGTTTTTGATACAGTTCCTGTCCGGCTTTATTGAGGCTGATATTATTATCTTTGCGGGTAAATAGCGTATAGCCAATTTGTTCTTCCAGCGCGGCAATGCTTTTACCAAATGGCGAAGCCGTCATATGGATTTTTTCTGCCGCCCGGGCAATATTATTGGTTTGCGCTAATAAAATGAAATTGCGCATCTTTTTCGAAATAAAAATGTCCATCCCCCTCCCCCGCATCCTTGTCCGCTTAACCGTTTCAGTCAGCCTATCCTTGATGAAACCGCGAGCAAAGATAGGTGATTACGTCATGGTTTTACAGAAAATTACAGAAAAAGGAGGCAATATCGGGTAAAGGCATTAGCCCGACGAATACGTCGGGCTACAAGTATTATTGTGCTGCAGGTGTTTTAGCGGGTTGTTGATCCACAGGTTCTAACTGGAAGACCACATCGACCTGATCATCAAACTGAATAGCGGCCTGCTCGTAAGTTTCCTGGGCGGACACCGGCGCGGCATCGGCTTTCATCATCCGCACCATTGGGCTGGGCTGATAGTTGGAAACATGGTAGCGCACGCTATATACCGGCCCCAGTTTACGATGAAAGCCGTTCGCCAGTTCCTGCGCCTGATGAATCGCGTTATCAATCGCTGCCTTACGCGCTTTGTCTTTATAGGCATCCGGCTGCGCCACGCCCAGCGACACAGAACGAATTTCGTTAAGACCCGCCTTCAGCGCGCCATCCAGCAAGGAATTCAGTTTGTCTAACTGACGGAGCGTGACTTCCACCGTTCTCACAGCGCGGTAGCCTTTCAGGATACTTTTACCATCCTGATAATCATAATCTGGCTGGGTGCGTAAATTCGCTGAGCTGATATCTTTTTTCGCGATCTGATTGAGTTCAAGGAAGGAAATGTATTGTGCGACGCGCTCATCTGCCTGTTTCTTGGCTGTAGCGGCATCCTTCGCGGCCACGTTAACTTCAATCGCAAGAGTGGCAATGTCTGGCACCGCATCCACACTTGCCGTACCGGAGGTGACAATATGCGGTCCATCCGGCAATTCGTTAGCCTGCGCTGCCATCCCGCTAATACCCATTAATGCCGCCAGGGCGATAACTTTGAACTTCACGTTAGTCTCTCCGTGTTAATTGACTTGCCCAAAATTCAGGACCTCTGGAGGCAAGCTTAGCGCCTCTGTTTTATTTTTCCATCAGATAGCGCCTAACTGAACAAGGCTTGTGCATGAGCAATACCGTCTCTCGCCAGCTGCAAGGCTATAAACCACATGACACATCCCACTACCAGATTGATAATGCGCTGTGATTTTGCCGTGCGCAGGCGCGGTGCCAGCCAGGCTGCGAGAATAGCCAGCCCAAAGAACCACAGGAAAGAGGCGCTAATTGTCCCGAGCGCAAACCAACGTTTTGGTTCGACGTCAAGCTGCCCGCCAAGGCTGCCCAGTACAACAAAAGTATCCAGGTAAACATGCGGATTCAGCCAGGTCACTGCCAACATGGTGGCGATAATTTTCCATCTGCCTTGCTTCAGGACTTCGGCACTAGCTAACTCAATATTACTACTCATCGCTGTTTTAAAAGCGCCAAAACCATACCACAGCAAGAAGACTACGCCGCCCCAGGTGACCAGCGCCAGCAACCACGGCGACTGCATCAATAACGCGCTACCACCAAAAATCCCCGCGCAAATCAGGACCAAATCGCTGATAGCGCAAAGTAAGGCAATCATAATGTGATACTGACGACGAATGCCCTGATTCATCACAAAAGCATTTTGTGGGCCGAGCGGCAGAATCATAGCTGCCCCAAGAGCAAGACCTTGAAAGTAATAAGAAAACACGTTGGATATTCCGAATTAAGTATCTGATGCAGAGACTATATCGCGGGATTGTTATTAGCGGAAATTGATAATATTAATTGGCAATCAGAATAACTAATAAGAGAGAGGCCAGAGAGTATTATCTGGCCTCAGCGTTGATTACGCAGCTTTGTCTTCTTTCACCCGCTTAAAGTTCACATCCATTTGCGGGTACGGGAAGCTGATACCGGCGGCATCAAATTCACGTTTAATACGCTCCAGCACATCCCAGTACACGTTTTGCAGATCGCCGCTGTTGCTCCAGACGCGGACCACGAAATTAATCGACGATGCACCAAGTTCGTTCAGGCGCACAGTCATTTCGCGATCTTTCAAAATGCGATCTTCAGACTGGATAATATTGGTCAGGATCTGCTTAACCTGATCGATATCGGAATCATACGCCACGCCAATAATAAATTCGTTACGGCGAACTGGCTCGCGGGAGAAGTTAATAATATTTCCGGCAATAATTTTACCGTTCGGAATAACGATAATTTTACCGTCTGCAGTACGCATGGTGGTGGAGAAAATCTGCACACTCAGCACAGTACCGGCTACGCCGCCGAGGTCAACATATTCTCCGGCACGGAACGGGCGGAACATGACAAGTAACACGCCAGCGGCCAGGTTAGACAGTGACCCCTGCAAAGCCAGACCAACAGCTAAGCCTGCGGCACCGAGTACAGCAATGACGGACGCGGTTTGTACACCCACGCGTCCCAGTGCAGCGATTAGCGTAAAGGCGATAATACCGTAACGGACTAATGCAGAGAGAAAATCAGCAACAGTGGCATCGATTTTACGGGAGATCATCAGGCGATTCACCGCGTTGGAAATCATCCGCGCGATAATCAAACCAACGATGATGATCGCGAGTGCCGCCACGATGTTTACTGCATAACTTAGCAGCAGCGCCTGGTTAGCTACCAGCCAGCTTCCCGCGCCGTTTATGCTATCGACAACATTCAAATCTTCCATTCAATATTCCTTTTCAACTGACTCAAAATGGAGAAATACACTCCGCCGCCTTATGACGGGCAGTCTGACAAGGGTAAACAATAAAGCATAATTTTGCCAAATAGATCACAGATTTCTCATCTGAATCACCTTGCTTTTGGCGAAAAAATCCCCGCAGAGCGGGGCTCAGACAGATATCAATGTGCGCTTTGTCATGCCGGATGCGGCGTGAACGCCTTATCCGGCCTACAAAAACCTGCAAATTCAATATATTGCAGGATACGTGTAGGCCTGATAAGCGTAGCGCATCAGGCAATTTTGCTTTTGGCGAAAAAAAGACCCGCAGAGCGGGCCTTGAGATAAGCAGAAAGGAATATCTTACAGAACGTCGATCGCGTTCAGTTCCTGGAATGCTTTTTCCAGACGAGCGATCATCGAAGTCTGACCGGCACGCAGCCATACGCGCGGATCGTAGTATTTCTTGTTCGGCTGATCTTCGCCTTTCGGGTTACCCAGCTGACCCTGCAGATAAGCTTCGTTCGCTTTGTAGTAGTTCAGAACGCCTTCCCAGGTTGCCCATTGGGTATCGGTATCGATGTTCATTTTCACTACGCCGTAGCTTACGGAGTCTTTGATTTCCTGAGCAGTAGAACCGGAACCACCGTGGAATACGAAGTTCAGGCTGTTGTGCGGCAGGTTGTGTTTCTTAGAAACATATTCCTGAGAATCACGCAGGATGGTCGGAGTCAGAACCACGTTACCCGGCTTGTAAACACCGTGTACGTTACCGAAGGACGCTGCGATGGTGAAACGCGGGCTGATTTTGCTCAGCTCGGTGTATGCGTAATCAACGTCTTCCGGCTGGGTGTACAGTGCAGAAGCGTCCATGTGGCTGTTGTCCACGCCGTCTTCTTCACCACCGGTGCAACCCAGTTCGATTTCCAGAGTCATGCCGATTTTGGACATACGCTCCAGGTATTTAGAGCAGATTTCGATGTTCTCTTGCAGAGATTCTTCAGACAGGTCGATCATGTGAGAAGAGAACAGCGGCTTGCCGGTAGCAGCGAAGTGTTTTTCACCCGCGTCCAGCAGACCGTCGATCCACGGCAGCAGTTTCTTCGCGCAGTGGTCGGTGTGCAGGATAACCGGAACACCATAATGTTCAGCCATCTGGTGAACGTGATGCGCACCAGAGATCGCGCCCAGGATAGCAGCACCCTGCGGAACGTCAGATTTCACGCCTTTACCAGCGATAAAGGAAGCACCACCGTTGGAGAACTGAACGATAACCGGCGCTTTAACTTTAGCAGCGGTTTCCAGTACGGCGTTGATGGAGTCAGTACCGACGCAGTTTACTGCTGGCAGTGCGAAGTTGTTTTCTTTTGCTACCTGGAAAACTTTCTGTACGTCATCACCAGTGATTACGCCAGGTTTTACGAAATCAAAAATCTTAGACATGTCTCTTGTCCTGTATCGTCGGGCCTTATACTCGTCATACTTCAAGTTGCATGTGCTGCGTCTGCGTTCGCTCACCCCAGTCACTTACTTATGTAAGCTCCTGGGGATTCACTCTCTTGTCGCCTTCCTGCAACTCGAATTATTTAGAGTATGAAAAAATGCGTGCTCTAAAAGCGCGCTGAAACAAGGGCAGGTTTCCCTGCCCTGTGATTTTTTACTTCTTAGCGCGCTCTTCGAGCATCGCTACTGCAGGCAGTACTTTACCTTCCACGAATTCGAGGAATGCGCCGCCGCCAGTGGAGATGTAGGAGATTTTGTCAGCAATGCCGAACAGGTCGATTGCTGCCAGAGTGTCGCCGCCGCCAGCGATGGAGAACGCTTCGCTGTCTGCGATAGCGTTAGCCACGATTTCAGTACCTTTGCGGAAGTTCGGGAATTCGAACACGCCAACCGGACCGTTCCACAGAATGGTTTTCGCATTCTTCAGGATTTCAGCCAGTTCCTGAGCGGAAGCATCACCGATATCCAGGATCTGCTCGTCAGCTTTCACATCGTTAACAGATTTCAGGGTAGCCGGTGCAGTTTCAGAGAACTCGGTTGCTACGCGAACATCAGACGGAACCGGGATGTTGCAGGTGGTCAGCAGACGTTTAGCTTCGTCAACCAGGTCAGCTTCGTACAGGGATTTACCCACATCGTGGCCTTGTGCCGCGATAAAGGTGTTAGCGATACCACCACCAACAATCAGCTGGTCAGCGATTTTAGACAGGGAGTCCAGAACGGTCAGTTTGGTAGATACTTTAGAACCACCAACGATAGCCACCATCGGGCGAGCAGGTTCTTTCAGTGCTTTACCCAGCGCGTCCAGTTCAGCTGCCAGCAGCGGGCCTGCGCACGCAACGTCAGCGAATTTACCGATACCGTGAGTAGAAGCCTGCGCGCGGTGAGCAGTACCGAATGCGTCCATTACGAACACGTCACACAGTGCAGCGTATTTTTTGGACAGGGTTTCGTCGTCTTTCTTCTCGCCTTTGTTGAAGCGAACGTTTTCCAGAACAACCAGTTCACCTTCAGCAACGTCAACGCCGTCGAGGTAATCTTTAACCAGACGAACCGGGTTAGACAGTTTGTCTTTCAGGTAGTTAACAACCGGCAGCAGAGAGAATTCTTCGTTGTACTCGCCTTCGGTAGGACGACCCAGGTGGGAAGTTACCATCACTTTTGCGCCTTGTTTCAGGGCCAGTTCGATGGTCGGCAGAGAAGCACGGATACGCGCGTCGCTGGTTACTTTCCCGTCTTTTACTGGTACGTTCAGATCCGCACGGATAAATACACGTTTCCCAGCAAGATCCAGATCGGTCATCTTAATTACAGACATGGTGAATCCTCTCGTTGATTCTAAAAGTTTTGCAGACGCTGCTTGCGTCTTACCTGAAAGCAACAGTAGCCATAGCTAACGTCGTGTCGAGCATTCGGTTAGCAAAGCCCCATTCGTTATCGCACCAGACCAACGTTTTGATCAGGTGTGCGCCACTGACCCGGGTTTGGGTGCCATCGACAATGGCACTGTGCGGATCGTGGTTAAAATCTACAGAGACCAACGGCAATTCCGTATAGTCAACTATACCATGAAATGCACCTTGTGCTGCTTTTTGCAGCAACAGGTTGACTTCATTGGCTTTTACAGGTTTCTTCACCGTCACGCTTAAATCGATTGCCGTCACATTTATGGTTGGCACACGTACCGCAATCGCTTCAAAGCGATCGTTAAATTGCGGAAAAAATCGTGTGATACCGGCGGCCAGTTTAGTATCGACCGGAATGATCGACTGGCTGGCTGCCCGGGTGCGACGCAGGTCAGGATGGTATGCATCAATAACCTGTTGATCGTGCATGGCGGAGTGAATTGTGGTCACTGTGCCGGACTCAATACCGTACGCATCATCTAACAATTTGATGACGGGAATTATGCAATTCGTGGTACAGGAAGCGTTAGAAACGATGCGGTGTTCCGCACGAAGTTGATCCTGATTGACGCCGTAAACAACGGTCGCGTCGAGATCGTTACTGCCAGGATGTGAAAAGAGCACTTTTTTGGCCCCGGCGGCAATATGCGCTTCGCCATGCTCGCGGGAGCCATATACGCCGGTGCAGTCGAGGACTACATCAACGCCAAGTTCACGCCAGGGGAGCGATTGCAGTGAACGTTCATGCAATACGCGGATGGCGTCATCACCAACAAAAAGTTGATCGCGTTCCTGTCGTACTTCCCATGCAAAACGGCCATGGCTGGTGTCATATTTCAACAAATGCGCCATGCCCGCAGCATCCGCCAGTTCGTTGATTGCCACCACGGTAATTTCCGCCCGGCGTCCGGATTCATACAAAGCACGAACCACATTACGCCCGATGCGACCGAAGCCATTTATCGCTACGCGTACGGTCATAGATCTCCTGCAAGGTTTTCCCTGAGCAAATTTGCCAGACAGAGTAATCCAGCAAATCGTCCGGGGAAACCTTACCTGTCGCAAACTGCGACTGATTGGTTAATTGTCGAACATTTAATCGACTGAAACGCTTCAGCTAGGATAAGCGAAACGTGGAATAAAAGGAATGATTGTCCAGTCAAAGAAAGCAATTATCTGACTTACGTCACGTTTTCAGCCCCGCCCCTGTGGAATTTATTCCACTTTGCAGAATCACGAATAAGCGTAGCAAAATCTTTTCGTTGTGCCGTCACAAACCCTGACTTATATCAGAATATGACTGATGCAGCGTCGATATTATCCGCAATACGTCCGAGTTTCGGAGTACTCCAATGATGACATTGCCCTACCCATATTCTTCCTCCGCACGCTTTTACGCACTGCGCCTCCTCCCCGGGCAGGAAGTTTTTTCCCAGCTACACGCTTTTGCACAGCAGCATCAACTTCATGCCGCCTGGATTGCAGGCTGTACCGGTAGCCTGACTGACGTCGCCTTGCGCTATGCCGGGCAAGAAGGCACCACGCTCCTGAACGGTACATTCGAAGTGATCTCACTAAACGGCACGCTGGAACAGAGTGGTGAGCATCTTCATCTCTGCGTTTCCGATCCACACGGCACGATGCTTGGCGGTCATATGATGCCCGGCTGTACCGTGCGGACCACGCTTGAACTGGTGATCGGTAGCCTTGAGGAACTGGCGTTTAGCCGCCAACCTTGCGCGCTTTCTGGTTACGACGAGTTGCATATTTCCCCCGTTAAATAACTACTTTCAAAGAGGTTTTCTTATGGCGCGTAGCCACTTTTCCAGTCAGGCACTGGTGTTGATCGTTATATCTATCGCCATCAATATGATCGGCGGGCAACTGGCCAGCATGGTCAAATTACCTATATTTCTCGACTCCATCGGCACACTTATTAGCGCGGTACTGCTTGGTCCGGTGATCGGAATGCTGACCGGCTTACTGACCAATTTACTCTGGGGATTGCTGACCGACCCGATCGCCGCCGCATTTGCACCCGTCGCGATGGTCATCGGCCTGGTCGCCGGTTGGCTGGCGCGAGCGGGTTGGTTTCGCACCCTGCCAAAAGTCGTTGTCAGCGGCGTGATTATTACGCTTGCGGTAACGGTCGTCGCTGTACCGCTGCGTACTGCGCTGTTCGGCGGTGTCACCGGTAGCGGAGCCGATTTGTTCGTTGCCTGGATGCACTCGATGGGGCAAAACCTGGTGGAGTCGGTGGCGATTACGGTGATAGGCGCGAACCTGGTCGATAAAATTCTTACAGCGGTGATTGTCTGGCTTTTACTGCGCCAGCTGCCGATTCGCACCACGCGCCATTTTCCGGCAATGGCTGCCGTGCGCTAAATGCATCCATTTACCTCATTAACACTGTGGGCATTGGCGGCCTGCACCACGCTTATCCTGCCCGCGCAGACCATTTTGCCGATCTATAGCGCGGCGACCTTTTTCTGCCTTATTGCGCTAAAGGCCACGCGGCGGCGGGCAAAATATGTCGTCTGGCTGATGTTCTCGCTGGGAGCCGGGCTGTGGCTGGTACACGGTGGCTGGCTACCAGAATGGCTAAGCGGCACGCCACGCTCGCCAGAACGGTGGTCGCATGCTATTACGCTCTGGTTGCGGATTCTGGCGATTGTTTCAACCTCACAGTTGTGGATGCAGTACGTCCCCGTGCAATGTTTTATTCGCGCTCTGTTTGCTTCTCGCCTGCCGCCAGGCGTCGCTTATCTGTTTGCCGGGCCGTTATTGGTCGTTGAGCAGTTAAAACGGCAATTAGCGATTATTCATGAAGCGCAGCGTGCCCGCGGCGTGCCGCTGGATGAGGGCTGGTATCAGCGTTTACGTGCGATGCCCGCGTTAATTATTCCGCTAACACACAATGCGCTTAACGATCTGGCTGTCCGTGGTGCGGCGCTGGATATGCGGGCATTTCGGATCCACAACCGACGAACAACGTTGTGGGCACCAGCCGATAGCCCCCTACAACGCGTAGCGCGTTACACCATGATCTTGCTGATGCTGACAGAATTCGGAGCGTGGATATGGTTACGTTAGAACAGTTCCGTTATTGCCCGACACACTCAACGCATCCTCCGTTCTGTTATGACTTTCACTATGTCAAACCGGGGATGGTCGCCATCTTTGGTGACAACGGCAGTGGCAAAAGTACGCTGGCACAGCTGATGGCGGGCTGGTATCTGGACTTTCTGCCAGGAGAGATAACAGGCACGGGGACGCTCCTCGGTACGCCCATTGGGCATCTCCCGCTTAATGAACAATCCGCCACCATCCAGCTCGTCCAGCAATCGCCCTATTTGCAGCTCTCCGGCTGTACCTTTAGCGTGGAAGAAGAAGTTGCCTTTGGGCCAGAAAATCTGTGTCTTGCTGAAGCAGAGATTATGGCGCGGATTGATGCCGCCCTGACTCTGACCGAGTGCCAGCCGTTGCGCCATCGTCACCCGGCAACACTCTCCGGTGGAGAGACACAGCGCGTGGTCATCGCCTGCGCCATCGCGATGCAGCCAAAGCTCTTAATTCTTGATGAAGCCTTTAGCCGCCTGACTCCGCAGGCCAGCGAAATGCTGTTGCAGCGCTTACAACACTGGGCGTTTGAACGTGGTTCGCTGATTATTCTTTTTGAACGTCATCGCACACCTTTCCTGAACTACTGCCAGCAAGCGTGGCAATTGCAAAACGGAGCGCTCCAGCCACTATGTTAACGTTAAATAAGATATCTTATCGCTGGCCTGGCGCGGCAACGGATTGTCTTTGCGACATTTCTCTGCAACTCAAACAAGGTGAATGGTTGGCGCTGACCGGCGACAATGGCGCGGGAAAATCGACGCTGTTACGAGTAATGGCAGGTCTTCTTACGCCCACAGCCGGTACGGTTATGCTGCAACAACAGGCGATGAAAAACCTGAAAAACCGCCAGCGCGCGGCAAAGGTTGGCGTACTGTTTCAGGAAGCGGAAAACCAACTTTTTCACAGCACCGTCGCTGACGAGATCGCATTTGGTTTGAAACTGCAAAAATGCCCGGCGGATGAAATCACTCAACGTACCCATGCTGCCCTGCAATGTTGTCAGTTAGCAGACACTGCCAACTCGCACCCGTTGGATCTGCATAGTGCGCAGCGACGGATGGTCGCCGTCGCCTGCCTGGAAGCACTCTCTCCGCCACTATTGCTGCTGGACGAGCCGAGTCGGGATTTTGACGAAAATTGGTTGAGCGTGTTTGAAAGCTGGCTGGAGAAGTGCGGCCAGCGAGGCACGAGCGTCGTAGCAATCAGTCATGACGCCGCATTTACCCGGCGTCATTTCTCTCGTGTGGTGCGACTGGAAGATGGTCTAATCAGGAACGTTAATCCACCAGACGATATTCACCCGTAGCGGTCATCATTAAGGTCAAATTTGCAGGCAGACTCTCTTCCAGCCCCCGGCGAACATTCGGCCCGTCGGTACGGTCATAAAAAGCTTCTGCGTCTGCCAGCGATACCCCTCCCGCCAGCTTGCGCCCTACCAGTCGTTCCCGCAACGCAGTAGCTGGCGCGTTGATAAAGATCGAGAAATCACAAAATTGCGCAAGCTGGCACCACTTCTCGTCGTCCAGCAACAACCAGTTTCCTTCGACGATGACGAGTGGTGCGGTAACGTGCAACGCATCTTCAACAGGATCATGCTTTTGTCGATCATACTGCGGCCACGTACAATCCCCTTCCACTACCTGGCACAGATTTTCCGCCAGTTTCGCAACGTCAAATGTCTCTGGTGCGCCTTTGAAGGGGCGCAATTGATGCGCATCCAGCCAGCTATTGTAATGGTGAAAACCATCCATCGGGAGCGTCTGGATAGCGGGTAATTCAGGGTCTTGTTGCGCGAGATATTCCCAGAAGGTAGTTAAGGTAGATTTACCCGTCCCCGGCGGAGCGCAAAGAAAAACCACCGTACGTCGCTGCGGACTTACCGTCTGTAAGGCCGCCAGCATACGCAGCAACGGTTTATGCACGCGTTCTATCTCTTCATCATGGTACTGCGCTTGCACGTTCAGCCCATTCACCGTTAATTCAATTTTCACGGCGTTAATTCCTTTAAGGTGGTCGTTACTGCCAGCGTCAGCGCCGTTTTGACCATTCCGCTAAAACGCGCCTCTGACCAGACGGCGAAATCGGCGAACTTCATCGCTTTTAACGCGTCATAGAGCGTCGCATTGCAGGTTATGCTATTGACGTTGCTGATAAAATCCCAGGTCATGTCATCGGCAAATCCGGGCGTTTCATCCTGTTCGTTCAGGTAATGCCAGTACTGGGAAAAGTGCGTGATATCGGCATACAGCCATTTATCCATTTTCCCCAGCGCATAAATCAAACGCAGCGCAACATCAATATCGTCAAGCGGGCCGCTTTGGGCGAGTAACGGCTTCACTGCATATTCGACGATCTCTTCATCGTTATCGACAAACAGCGACGGCAGAAACTGGCGTATCCCCTGGAGCAAAATAGAATGCGCAGTTTTCATAAATGAAAATAAATTGTCCTGTGCATCCAGTTGCTCAAGCACATCATCTTCTGTCAGCGTCGCCATTGGTCTTCCGATAGATCACCATCAATGCAGGGAGTCTATTATATTACACGTTTGGTCCGCGCCGCCGATCAGTAATGTCTGCGTCCGCACCCCATTCGCCGTCTGTTGGATACCGTTCACCAACTCGCCGCCCGTCACGCCCGTAGCGCTAAAGAGGATATCGTTCCCCCTCACCAGTTCATCGAGCGAGTACACACGGTTAACGTCAACGCCCATTGCCTTACAACGCTTGCGCTCCTGCTCTGCAATCTGCCGATTTTCCGTGTAATCCCCTTTAGCCTGACAAAAGTCAATCAGCTCGGCCTGCATATCCCCACCTAATGCTTTAACGGCACAGGCAGAAATCACGCCTTCTGGCGCACCGCCGATGGTGTACATCACGTCGTAAGGATTATCCTGCCAGCAGGTCAGCACGCTGGCGGCGACATCGCCATCCGGCAGAGCGAAAACTTTCACGCCCAGCTGTGTTGCTTCTTCAATCGCGGCACTCAGGCGCGGTTTATCCAGCGTAACCATGCGCAGCTTGTCCAGCGGTTTACCTAACGCCCGCGCCACGTTACGCAAGTTGTCCGCCAGAGGCAAAGACAGATCAATCGCCCCGGCAGCCAGTCGATTAACAACCAGCTTTTTCATATACATATCGGGCGCATGTAACAGGCTATCTCGAGGGGCGAAAGCCATGACCGCCAGCGCATTGCTCTGCCCCATCGCTACCATCCGCGTGCCTTCAATCGGGTCAACCGCGATATCGACTTCTGGCCCATCGCCTTTGCCCACCTCTTCGCCAATCCACAGCATCGGCGCATGGTCAATTTCTCCTTCGCCGATAACCACTCGTCCACGAAAAGCGACGTCGTTTAATGCCTGGCGCATCGCGGTGACCGCCAGGCCATCAATTTTATTTTTGTCGCCACATCCGGTTTGCGGCCAGGCAGCCAACGCTGCCTGTTCCGTAACGCGAAATAATGGCCACGCCAGGGACATCATTGCGCGGCCTCCCCGATATCAACGCCAAATTGTGCCAGCAGATATTTCTCGGCCTGTTCATTCCAGATGCCGTGCGTTTCCTCAACCAGCCGCGCCAACTCTTTAAACAGCGGATCGGTTTTGCCTTTTTCGGCAAAATCGGCAATGGCAGTGAGCGGCATGGTCACGCCGTTATAAATGAGTTTTTTACCGCCAGGGATATCCGGCAGATTGAGCACGGTATCTGGCACCGCATCCAGCCCACCGATATGCGTGACCATAAAGGACGGCTGCAACTGCCCCGTGGCGCTTAACGCAATCGCCTCTTTCATGTCGTCCGTTGAACCGCCGGATGTACCGACTACGTGCGTGCTGTTGTAATGGACGTTGTAGAAATTAAACGGCACTTTGAAGTTTTTATCCGTCGGCCCGGCAAAGAAGTTCAGACAGCCATCTTCCGCCAGTAATTCGTCAGCCATCTCAACGACAGCAGGCACCGCCGCATAAACAAAAATGTCATCGAACCCGACATCTCCTGTCAGCGCCCGCAGCGTCTGGACCGGATCGCTCATCCCTTTGGTATTCACATACACCAGCTCAATGCCTTTACTGGCCGCCAGATCCACCGGCAGCAGCTTCTGCACCTGCGCCAGGCGTTTGTCGTCGATATCGACCACCACCACCCGTGACGGTTGTATGCCACCGTTAATGGCGTAATCGATAGCGCCAATGCCCATCGGACCCGCACACGCCAGCAGTGCAATATTGCCGCCAGGTTTGACGCCCATGCGATGCTCATAAACATATTGCGTGGTGTGATAATTGGCATGATAAGCACCAATAATGCAGCACATAGGCTCTGCCAGCGACGCCGCAGCAAAATAAGAGCCGTGATACGGTAATACGCAGCCCAAATTAATGGCGATTTCGGGAATAATCATATAGGTGGCGTTACCGCCAAAATATTCGTAGCTGTAGCCTGCTGAATATCCGCTTGGTAACCCCATCGCCGGTTGCAATACAAAACGCTGGCCTTTTTTATATTTGCCAGTGAGATTTTTACCCACTTCGACAATAACCCCGGCACATTCATGCCCGGTAATGACCGGATGATTTTCTAAATCGTCGGGTACGCGTTTATGTTCACTACCGAGTAACGCCGCTTTCCAGGTCGATAAACAGACGCTGTCAGAAATTACACTCACTAACAGTTCATTATCGGTAATTTCTGGCAGTTCAAATTCGCGCAGACGGACATCCCGCTTGCCATAAATAGCAGCAACTTTGGTTTTCATTTTTACCTCTGTAATCAGTGTTTATGTTCGGCGGTTAATTGATTAAATAAAGTGTCGAGTTTTGGATCGCCAATATAATTATTAATCAATATCAGCGGTTTATCCGTCACACGTTTCACGCGCCCTTCCAGACTGGCGTGAGTGACGACGATATCGGCATCCGCAGGCACGTTTTCTATCGCGTAATGTTTTACTTCTATTGCCAGCCCCGCTTTTTCCAGGCGTTTACGGAAGGTGGTCGCGCCCATCGCACTGGAGCCCATCCCCGCATCGCAAACAAAGGCGATACGCTTAACCCTGCTTAACGAGAATGCACCCTCTTGTTTCATCGCCTTAACCGCATTGGCTGACTGAGCAAACTCATCTTCGCTCTCCGTTTCCACCGTTTTTTCCATCTTCAGTATCAGCGAAGTAATAGCAAAGGACACCAGGGTACCTACCGTAACACCGGCAATTGTCGCCAGGAACGAGCCTTTCGGCGTCAGTGCCAGGTAAGCAAAGATAGACCCCGGACTTGGGCCAGCCACCAGACCACCGTCCAGTAAGTTAAACATCCAGGTACCAGACATACCGCCCGCAATCATGGCAATAATAGTCAGCGGCTTCATCAGCACATATGGGAAATACTGTTCGTGGATCCCACCGAGGAAGTGAATAATCATCGCCCCGGGCGCAGAACGTTTACTCATCCCTTTACCAAACAAGGTAAACGCCAGCAGCAGCCCCAGGCCCGGACCTGGGTTAGAGGCCACCATAAAGAAGATGGATTTACCGTTAACCGAAGCCTGTTGCATTCCCAGCGGATAATAGACGCCCTGATCGATCGCATTATTAAGGAAAAGCACTTTCGCCGGTTCATTGATGACTGACAGCAGAGGCAGATAACCCGCATGTACCAGCGCCTCGATACACTCTTTGACGAAAGTATTGGCAATTAACACCGCCGGGCCGATCACTTCAAAACCCAGCAGACAAAGGAGCATCCCCGCGATACCTAATGAGAAGTTATTGATAACCATCTCAAAACCGGCAGGTATGCGTTTTTCCAGTGCCTTATCGACATATTTTATGACCAACCCACCGAGCGGCCCCATGATCATTGAGCCAAGGAACATCGGGATCTCTGCGCCAACGATCACACCAATAGTACCTATTCCGCCCATGACCGCCCCGCGTTTACCGCCGACCAGATGACCACCTGTAGAACCAATCATCACGGGCAATAAATAGGTAATCATCGGGCCGACAATTTTGGCGAAATGTTCGTTAGGCAGCCAACCGGTGGGAATAAATAACGCAGTAATAAAACCCCTGGCAATAAAAGCACCAATATTGGGGATGACCATTGCAGTCAAAAAGCCCCCAAAAGCCTGGACCTTTGCACGAGCAGACTTGTTTTCCATAATATTATCCTGTAGAGGAGAGAGTAATTATCCGCGGCTGATAATGTCCGCTAATTGTTTTTCTGATGATGCTGTTAAGAGTTGTTCGAGTATTTCTTCTTCGCACAGTAATTCACTTAACGCCTGAATAGCGCCAATGTGCGAATCGGCATCGGCAGCAGAGAGTCCGATGAGTAATTTAATTGGTTCGTCATTCCCCGGAAAATAAACACCTTGTTCAAGTAATGTCAAAGACATCCCGGTTTTAAGCGCCCCACATTCCGGTCGCGCATGAGGCATTGCCACGCCTGGTGCGAGAATATAATAAGGGCCATTGTTAATGGTGGAATCTTTAATTGCCTGAATGTAATTCTCGCTGATATAGTTTTTATCCAGCAATGATACCATCGAGAAATCGATAGCTTCCTGCCAATCTTTTGCTGAATGTATAACTGAGATTGATGATTCTGGAAAATAATCACTAAGCCGCATAAATTATCCTTATTTTATTTTTAGGGTACCGTCCGGCGGTAAAAATAAAATACTCGTGCGGTTTAATGAAAGCAATTGAGCAGGGAAACCGATGTTTTGAAAACAGTGAATTATTAATTTCTTATATAACATTGAGTTATAGATATAACAACAAATGTCAATACGCATATCGTGATGCATATTACATAATTGATATTTATTGCATATAAATATTTGTGATCTACAACACGCTTTATCTATTGCTTGTCCGCAAACGGACATATCAAGGTAATAAAAAAGGTCGCCGAAGCGACCTTTTTACCCGAAATGCTAATTACAGCAGTTCTTTTGCTTTCGCAACAACGTTATCAACAGTGAAGCCGAACTCTTCAAACAGCAGCTCTGCCGGAGCAGATTCACCGAAGGTGGTCATACCGACGATAGCACCGTTCAGGCCAACATACTTGTACCAGTAGTCAGCAATACCCGCTTCTACAGCAACGCGTGCAGTAACCGCTTTCGGCAGTACGGATTCACGGTAAGCAGCATCCTGCTTGTCAAATGCGTCGGTAGACGGCATGGACACCACGCGCGCTTTCACGCCTTCGGCAGTCAGTTTTTCGTAGGCAGCAACAGCCAGTTCAACTTCTGAACCGGTAGCGATGAAAATCAGTTCCGGCTGACCGGCGCAGTCTTTCAGCACATAACCACCGCGCGCGATGTTTGCCAGTTGCTCTTCAGTTCGTTCCTGCTGCGCCAGGTTCTGACGGGAGAGGATCAGTGCGGTCGGGCCGTCCTGACGCTCAACACCGTATTTCCACGCGACCGCGGATTCAACCTGGTCACACGGACGCCATGTAGACATGTTCGGGGTTACGCGCAGAGAAGCGACCTGCTCTACCGGCTGGTGAGTCGGGCCATCTTCGCCCAGACCGATGGAGTCGTGGGTGTAAACCATCACCTGACGCTGTTTCATCAGCGCAGCCATACGTACGGCGTTACGTGCGTATTCCACGAACATCAGGAAGGTGGAGGTGTACGGCAGGAAACCACCGTGCAGGGAGATACCGTTAGCAATCGCGGTCATACCGAACTCGCGAACACCGTAGTGGATGTAGTTACCCGCAGCATCTTCGTTGATTGCTTTAGAACCAGACCACAGGGTCAGGTTAGACGGTGCCAGGTCAGCAGAACCGCCGAGGAATTCCGGCAACAGCGGACCGAAAGCTTCGATAGCATTCTGAGACGCTTTACGGCTGGCGATTTTCGCCGGGTTAGCCTGCAGTTTAGCAATGAACTCTTTTGCTTTCGCGTCGAAGTCAGACGGCATTTCGCCTTTCATACGGCGGGTAAATTCAGCGGCTTCCTGCGGATAAGCTTTCGCGTAAGCAGCGAATTTCTCGTTCCATGCGGATTCTTTCGCCTGGCCTGCTTCTTTCGCATCCCACTGAGCATAGATTTCAGACGGGATTTCGAACGGTGCATATTTCCAGCCCAGCTGTTCGCGGGTCAGGGCAATTTCAGCGTCGCCCAGCGGCGCACCGTGGGAGTCGTGAGTACCGGCTTTGTTCGGGGAACCGAAACCGATGATGGTTTTGCACATCAGCAGGGACGGTTTGTCAGTCACTGCGCGCGCTTCTTCTACTGCGCGTTTGATGGATGCCGCGTCATGACCGTCGATGTCGCGAATAACGTGCCAGCCGTAAGCTTCGAAACGCATTGCGGTGTCGTCGGTGAACCAGCCTTCAACGTGACCATCGATAGAAATACCGTTGTCATCGTAGAATGCAATCAGTTTACCCAGCTTCAGCGTACCCGCCAGAGAGCAAACTTCGTGGGAGATGCCTTCCATCATGCAGCCGTCGCCCATGAAGGCGTAGGTGTAGTGGTCGACAATGTCGTGGCCCGGACGGTTAAACTGCGCCGCCAGCGTTTTTTCTGCAATCGCCATACCGACTGCGTTGGCAATACCCTGACCCAGCGGACCGGTGGTGGTTTCCACACCAGCGGTATAACCTACTTCCGGGTGGCCCGGGGTTTTAGAGTGCAGCTGACGGAAGTTTTTCAGTTCTTCCATCGGCAGATCGTAACCGGTGAGGTGCAGCAGGCTGTAGATCAGCATGGAGCCGTGGCCGTTGGACAGCACGAAGCGGTCACGGTCAGCCCAGGACGGATTCTGCGGGTTGTGTTTCAGGAAATCACGCCACAGGACTTCGGCAATGTCAGCCATACCCATAGGGGCACCCGGGTGACCGGATTTGGCTTTCTGTACTGCGTCCATGCTCAGCGCACGAATAGCATTGGCAAGCTCTTTACGTGAGGACATTTTGACTCCAGATCGGATGATGAAGGGCACGCCCTTAACGACTTGACGACAGCGCGTTTTGGGCTACGCCGGAAAATTTGCCAACAATTTACCGCAAGCCGCGCGTCATGTACATGGAACATCCTTTTGCCGCTTCAGAAATCTCTGGATCATGCTCGCATGTTGCGCAATCTTCTCGCCCGTCCGCTGCGCTTTTCCTTATACTGAGACTGAGCGTCGATTCACCTGCAAACGGCGCATTTTTAGAATAATCCTGACCTTGTGCGGAAGAGAAAACATGAAAATTCGCGCCTTATTGGTAGCAATGAGCGTGGCAACGGTACTGACTGGTTGCCAGAATATGGACTCCAACGGACTGCTCTCATCAGGAGCGGAAGCTTTTCAGGCTTACAGTTTGAGTGATGCGCAGGTGAAAACCCTGAGCGATCAGGCATGTCAGGAGATGGACAGCAAGGCGACGATTGCGCCAGCCAATAGCGAATACGCTAAACGTCTGACAACTATTGCCAATGCGCTAGGCAACAATATCAACGGTCAGCCGGTGAATTACAAAGTGTATATGGCGAAGGATGTGAACGCCTTTGCAATGGCTAACGGCTGTATCCGCGTCTATAGCGGGCTGATGGATATGATGACGGATAACGAAGTCGAAGCGGTGATCGGTCACGAGATGGGGCACGTGGCGTTAGGCCATGTGAAGAAAGGGATGCAGGTGGCGCTTGGTACAAATGCCGTGCGAGTAGCTGCGGCCTCTGCGGGCGGGATTGTCGGCAGTTTATCTCAATCACAACTTGGTGATCTGGGCGAGAAATTAGTCAATTCGCAATTCTCCCAGCGCCAGGAAGCAGAAGCCGATGATTATTCTTACGATCTTCTGCGCCAACGCGGCATCAGCCCGGCAGGTCTTGCCACCAGCTTTGAAAAACTGGCAAAACTGGAAGAAGGTCGCCAAAGCTCAATGTTTGACGACCATCCTGCATCCGCCGAACGCGCCCAGCATATTCGCGATCGTATGAGCGCGGATGGGGTTAAGTAAGTCAGACATACCGATCTACAACATAATTGTAGGTCGGTAACGCCTGAATCCCCGATCAGAGTAGTGATTTCACTTTATTTAGCAAAACGGCTACATCATCCGGTCGGGTATATCCCGTATCAGGGTCTATAATCGAGCTGTAAACATGTGGCATAATGCGCGGCACCCCCGCCTCCAGACAAGTTTTCAGAATCACACTGAAGTTATCCAAATCAATCCCGCCAGTCGGCTCAATCAGCGTCATACCATTGCGCGCCGCCGTGGTCGCCAGCGCGTATAGCTCCGGAAGCGACCTCTCGCCGCCCATCGGAAAGAACTTCGCCGCGTGTGCGCCCATATCTAGCATCATTCGCACCGCCGTATCGCAGGAGACGCGGGCAGGCGTACCCTGGCTGCTGCTAACGCCGGTGGAAATCAGCACTTCGCCCGGCGTCCCCGTCGGGCTAACCAGCGCGTTGACATGGGTCTGCTCACCGCCCGTAGCCGCAAGCGCGCCTGCCGCGAAACCACAACCGGTAAAGGTCTGGTTAACGTGTGCTGGATGAATCTGCGCCGCAATCATCGCAGCTTTGTAATACTGCGCCGGGTCACCCGCCCCCAGACCTACTGAAATGGACGGTATTTCCGCCATCCAACGTTTAACTTCCTGGATCCCCTCATCCACCGAGGAGAACTGCGCGGAAAGCACGCCAATCACTGCGTGGCCTTCGGCGGCGTCAAAGATTTCACGGGCATTGGCGATATCTTTCGCCAGCACATTAATTGCCACGCGATTACGATAGAAATTAATCTTTTGCATGATCTGCAATCTCCTTCAGTCGCGCCACGATAAGTGCCATTTCCCCTTCCGCCACCGTACGCGGATCAAGGCTAAAAACGCCCTGGTGGAGGTTATACCGCCGTGCATAAATCGCGATATCGCCACCACGCAGTTGCGCTTCGACGACGCGAGCGTCAACTCCCAATTCCTGCGCATTTACTCGAATACGAATACGCCAGATTGCACGCCCGGCTTCATCCTGCTCAATATCAGCCGTTAACCCGTGAATCGCAGAAATCGCTTCAACCACTGGCTGGAGCTGTTCCGCGGTGATGACTGCCTGCCCCTGGTGATAATTCTCCAGCGCGTAAACCAGCCCAACCATGTTCTCCTTGCCGATTTTCATCGCCCTGGCAATGCCGTGATGCTGCGCTTTGCAGGCTGCAATCCAGATTTTTTTACCAGTGATAAACCCGGAGGTCGGCGCGTTAAAGGCTTTTGCGCCGCTGTAGACCACCATATCCGCTCCGCTCACCACCCAGGCACGTAAATCCTCTTCGGCGGCGGCATCGACAATCAGCGGCAGGTTGTACATCTGCGCGACATGTGCGAAGTCCTCGATGTTCAACATTCCCTTCTGCACGCAGTGATGCGACTTCACATACAGCAGCGCGGCGGTCGCGTCGGTAATGGCACTCTCCAGCTGCCAGAGAGCCGCCAGGTTACTTGAACCCACCTCCACAACGCGCCCGCCACCTAAGCGGATCGCGCTGAGGATCGATGCACCGTAATCGACGTTATGGCCGCGCAGCATCACCACTTCATTGGCCATGCCGGAGCTATCCGGCATGAGCGCCACCCGGGCCTTGTCGCCGCGTGTAATGGCGGCGGCGACAGCGATGGCGATCCCTGCTGAGGCACAGGAGGTAACGTAGCTATCCTCCGCCCCGGTAAAGCGAGAGACCAGCTCGCCGGTTTTGTCCACCAGCTGGTCAATCTCCACGAAAGAGGATGCCGCGCGCGGTGGCCTGCATCACCTCCGGCGCGACGCTGGAGACGCCGAGAATCGTCATCTTGCCGCAGGCGTTAATCACCTGTTTCAGTCCCAGTTGTTGATAGATATTCTGCGTCATGGCTTACAGCACTCCCAGCAGCGAGCAGACCACGCTCAACGCCACAATCGACAGCAGAATCGTGGTGTAACGCGGACCCTTTTTCACCAAATAGAAGTAGATGGCGAACACTGCCGCCAGCGGCAGCAGGCCGGGCGCGATGGAGTCCAGAATCTGCTGTACCACCACTTCAGAGCCTTTCAGTGCGCTAATTTTTAAAGGTGAGGTTATCTTGACAAAGCTCGCGGATAGCGCGCCCATCATGATAAGCCCCAGTACGTTAGCGCCGTAGATAAGCTCCTTGATGCGCCCTCCCTGCAGCAGACTGATAATCGAATCGCGCCCCAGCGTATAGCCCTTGTGCACCATGCCGTAGCTGATTGCCAGCGTAATCGCCGGGTAGAGAATCAGCGGCAAAATACCGCCCATCGCGCTGCCATTGGCGGCGAACGGGATAAAAATAGCAATCAACAGCGGCATCACCGCCGCCCAGATGATGGAGTCGCCCATCCCGGCCAGCGGCCCCATCAGGCCGGTTTTAATCCCGGTGATAGAGGCATCGTTAATCGCCTCGCCGCGGGTCTTTTGCTCTTCCATGGCGATGGAGATCCCCTGGATCACCGCGCCAAACGTCTGCTCTGAGTTGAAGAAGTTCAGATGGCGTTTTAACGCCTCCACCTGCTCCTCCTTTTGCGGATAGAGCTTTTTGATAATCGGCGTCATCGAGGCGCAGAAAATCAGGCTCTGTAAACGCTCATAGGAGCTGGAAACTTCCGCGCCCAGCCAGTAGATAAACCACGCTTTGGTGATATCCGCTTTGGTCAGCGCCCCGGACTCCCGCGCGCGCTCAACCAGTTCATGCTGCATTACGTCGTCGCTCATTATGCCGCTCCTTCATTTTTCGCCAGGCCTTTAATCAGGAAGGCCACGCAGGTGCCGAAAATCGCCATCGCCATGATGTCCACCTTGAGGTACAGCACCGCGAAGAATCCGCCGATAAACCACGGCAGCAGGCTCTTTTTACCAATCACCATAATGGTGATGGCGAAGCCCAGCGCCGGGAGAATCCCGCCCATGATTTCAAACGAGTGGGTCAGCCAGTGCGGCATCAGCTTGAGGAAACTTTCCACTACGTTCTGGCCGAAGTAGTTGGCGGCGAACACCACTGGGAAACGTAGTACCAGCCCCAGCAGCGCCGGGTAGAGAAAGGCGCAGCGCATAATGGCTGACATATTGGCCGTTTCCGCGTGTTTATCGGCCATATGCACCCAGGCCGCATTTAGCGTGCGACGCAACTGGTCGAGGAATACGCCGATAACGCCAAATGGAATCGCCAGTGCAATCGCCAGGTCCGGGTCCATATTGGCCTTAACGGCGATAGGAATGGCGATACAGGCCGCCAGCGCCGGGTCTGACGGCACATTGCCGCCTGGCGTTGAGGTCACACCCAGATAGACCAACTGCATCCCCGCGCCGATAATCATCGCCGCAGGCATATTGCCGAGCAGCAGGCCGACAAAGACCGCCACCACCACTGGCTGTAACAGCATGGCGGAGAAGGTATAGCCAAGGCGCAACCGGGCAAACCAGTAATACAGCCCCATCAGGCTTGCAAAAAGTAAGGTATCCATAATTTGTTATCCCATGTTCAGAGGGTCAGAATTTTTTCAGGATATCGTCCAGCGACTGCGGTTTATCTTCCGGGATGGTCTGGAAAACAGCCTTAATGCCGCGACTTTTCAAATCGTTAAGAATGCCAACGTCTTTTTCATCCAGCGTTATGTTCTGGAACACCGCTTTACGGTTTGGCCCGCCGCCTAAACCGCCAACCTGAATATCAGCCACGTCAAAGCCCTGCTGCACCGCTTCCTGAATCGCCGCCAGCGACGGGAACAGCACCAGCACGTTGCCGTCGCCCAGCTGGTTCTCTTTCCACGCGGCCGCGAAGCTCTGGTTGCTAAAGCAGTCCACTTTGATATTCGGCGGCGCGGCCATCAGGTAGATATTTTTCATAAACGGATCGGCGTCCAGCTCGTCGCTGACCACCGCAATACGGTTGGCCTGAGACTGCCCTACCCACTTCGTCACCACCTGTCCGTGGATAAGACGGCTGTCAATGCGACATAACACGATGTTTGCCATACGATTTTCCTTACTGTTGTAATTGACGAATATGGGAGACGACGTCCAGGCAACTGTTGCGCCCAGCTTCCACCAGATCGGCCACGCAGGCGGTCAGTGGGCCATGTTCGCGCTTGTCCAGCGCCTCCAGCAGCAGCGAGGCATTAAGCCCGGAGATCACCGCCACCGGATAATCGGCGCTCAGCCGCGCCGCCACGTTAGAGGTGGTGCCGCCGATAAAATCGGTCACGATAAGCGAACCTTCCGGCATGGTTTTCACCACGGCTTCGACGCGCTGGTAAAACTCGCCCAGCGTATCGACGGGCATCAGCGCGATTTCCGTCACGCCTTCGATTTCGCCCATCACCATGCGCAGACTGTTGCAGAGCTGCAGCCCCCAGCCGCCGTGAGTTAGCAGCAGAATTTCAGGTAACGGATGAATAGGTACAGTTGTGGTCAAAATAGCCTCCTTTGCTCCAGTGTTTACATTTCATCAGGAGCAAAGGACGTGCCAGAATTTGTGTCACGCACAGAGGAAATGAGATTGGATGGGGCGTTAAGCCCCGTAAACCAGGGGATCAGCTGTAGAGCAGTTCGTAGATATAAAAATATTCTGCGTCCGATAAACGGATAGCGTAAGCCTCTTCAATCGGCAAAAAGGAGGATTTGATGACGCTAAAGGCACGAGCGTCCAGATCAAGCCGGTTTTCTAGCGCCATCTGTAACGGTTTGCGGTTAATCACGATACGCTCGACCATGCAGCAGCAGTGGATCAGAAAACGTAGTGTCACCTGGCGGCTCGGTTTCAGGGAGAGCGTGTTGGTTAAGTAGTTCAGAACATCCTCGATCTCTTTCAGAATTCGCTGCGGGTTGAGCACCGAAATATGGTTGATGATGCTCTCCATGGTCAGCGCGCTGATAAAGCGCATGGCGCTGCGCTCCATCTCCAGTCGGCGCTCGCTGCTTGAGAGATCCGGCGTCAGCAGGCTGAGCACCAGCTCCGGCCCTTGCTCGGAAAACAGTTCCTCCAGCGAGATAAACGGTATATCCGGCAGTCCCGGCTGGAAGGTGCCGACGATCCCTGCCAGCCGTTCACTGGCATTAAGCGCCTGCTGAATACGCTCCAGGCTGCGCACCTCGTTATAGTCGAGAATCACCATACGCGTGTCCTGCGACATCAGCTCGCCAAAGCTCTCCTCCAGCACCTTTTTGATCTTTTCCGCCGTCCCCATTCCGGTTATACATGAGATAACCAGCACTTTGCCACCGCTCTCTTGCTGCGGCGTGCAGAGCCGACAAGGGATATTTTTACTCTGCATAAGCACAGCCAATTGCGATAGATCGCCAGTTTCGTAGCTTAAATCCAGCCCAACCTCCAGCAGGCTGGTCAGAGTGATATTTGGCAACAACAGAACGTCAATCTGGAACAGCTTGCTGATGGTGCTGCCAAAATGGACCAGCGATCCGATATCCACCATCAGTATCAGCCGCTGCCAGCACCGGTCCTGAATCATCCGGGTCAGGGTTTCCAGGGTGTCATGCACCGACTGCTCAAATGGCATATCAATTGCGTAGAACAGATCGCGCTCCAGCACCCGGTTCACATATTGCGCCTGGCTCGTTGCGGTGGTCGCACCGTGAGCGATTAGAATCACGCCGCAATCCGGGCTGGTGTCGATGCGCTGGCGGTAGTGGCGACACTCTTTCAGGAACAGGCACAGCCAGACCACCTCCGTCGCCGGGCACTGAATATGCAACAACTCATTGATTTTGCGGCACAGAAGCGTGGCATTGTCATACTCATCTTTACAGCGATCCAGAATCAGGCTGGATGAATAGAGTTGAGGTATAAGCCCTCGCCGCACATAGCCAATCAGCGCAAGAAAGTGTTTACGTAACGGGTTCGCCAGGTTTTCTGGCAATGTAAATCCTAATACCTGCTCCACGTAACCGATCAGCAGCGTCACACGCTCCTCAATTTGATCGCCATAGCGCGGTGGATGCGCCGCACTATGGCGGCTATAAAGACCATATTCAAAAATCGAACTGAGTTTGTTTTTCAGGATAGCCAGCGTTTCTGCGGGCGGCACGTTACTGTTGCGCAGATTGACATATTCACGAGTCAGGAAACTGTAAAACAGGTCGCTCTCTTCTATTTCCGCGCTGGTCGCCAACGAATTTTTTAACGCGGGCAACGTACGCGCATCCACGTTCAGACGATCTTTACCGCCAAACAACGCATCGACCAGCAGACGCTGCTCTGGCGTGGTATTAAACGACATCTCCGCCAGTCGTTTATCTAACTCTAGCGTATCATTACGCTCGGTCATTCCCGACGCCCACGCCTGCGCGCACAAGAACTGAATATCACTTTTAAGCTGGCCGATATTGCCTTCCAGGGGTTTACTTAACAACCAATGCAAGAGCGTTTTATCAAGGCTTATGGTACGTTCAATTTTACGACTTTCACGCTGAAAGAAGCTTACAATCAATTCGAGCTGCTCCTCGACCGAACGCTGGCGAATACCCGGTAAGTCAATACATACCTGGATACGCCGCTGGAAGGTACGCAATAGTGCCGAGTTGACCGACTCTGTAGTGGCGCAAATAAGGCGCACCGAAATTGAATATGTTGGCCCACTTGAACCAAGTGGGCGGTATTCACCTTTATCGAGAATAGAAAAGAGCTTCTCTTGTCCTTCGTACGGGAGGCGATGCACTTCATCCAGAAGTAAATAACCTCCGTCAGCTTGCTCCACCAATCCCGTTTTATTCTCACTTGCCCCGGTAAATGCCCCCTTATGGTGACCAAACAGATGTGAGGAAAGCAACTCCGGATTATGAGCATATTCGGCACAGTTAAAGTAAACCAACGGAGGTGGCGAACCTATGGTGTGCTTGCAAGCGAAGCAATGCATTAACTCAGCAAAGAATGTTTTGCCAACACCAGATGCACCGGTTAACAGCACATGTAGTCCGTGGGGATAAAGCACCGCTGCGCGGCCTTTTTCTACCGCATCACGGAGACTACGGTCGTATCCGATAAGTCCGGAAAACGGATCATCATCTGTATATTTTTCTTTCTTTGGCAATAAACTAGCCACTGAATGAACTATGCATTCGCAATCATCCAGTTTTCGATTAATGAGCAATTCTAGTGCGTGACGATGTAGAAAAAAAACAGGACGTCCCTGACTTTTTACCACCAGGCCTTCATTCCATAATTGATTAAGATCTTTACTAACCGAGTTGCGTGCCAGCCCAAGGTTAAAACCAATCGCCTCAGCAGTAAATGCTTTCTCCTTCGCTAAATCAGACAGTTCCAGCCCATACGTCAGCCGCTCCAGCTCCTTGTGAATAACATCAATCCGTCTCATTTCTTTACCGCTTAAAAAACAATAGTTGTTCAGAACATACACTATTTGTAAACGTAAGAATGAGAACTATCGGGAAGAATTAATGTTCCTTGTGGCAATCTGGTTTCTGAATATTCGTGTTTTAAATATTACTTATGGTCTGAAACAACCAGGCAGGTGAACAGAGCTAAGAAAAAGTAGCGTAGAAATATAAAAACATATATCGCACTGATGAATGTTTCCCGGCATGACTATGCACACCGGGAAATATTTAGTAAATTACTCGCCCTTTTTCGCCGCCTGAATATACAGCATCTCCAGCGCCAGCGTCGCCGCAGCCAGAGCAGTGATTTCCGACTGATCGTATGCCGGAGCCACTTCCACTACGTCCATCCCAACGATGTTGAGATCTTTCAGGCCGCGTACCAGTTTAATGGCGCGATCGGAGGTCAGACCGCCAATTACCGGCGTACCGGTTCCCGGCGCAAATGCAGGATCCAGGCAGTCGATATCAAAGGTCAGGTAAACCGGCATATCACCCACAATTTGTTTCACCTGGGCGATAACGTCATCCACGCTGCGATCGTTCACCTGGCAGGCGTCCAGCACGGTAAAGCCGTTGTCTTTATCAAATTCGGTACGAATACCAATCTGCACGGAATGATTCGGATCGATCAGACCTTCTTTCGGCGCGGTATAGAACATGGTGCCGTGGTCAAATTCACAACCGTTCGCGTAGGTATCGGTGTGGGCGTCAAAGTGTACCAGCGCCATTTTGCCGAAATGCTTCGCATGAGCACGCAGCAGCGGCAGCGTAACAAAGTGGTCACCACCGAAGGAGAGCATACGCTTACCGGCAGCCAGCAGCTTCTCGGCGTGCGCCTGCAGCTTCTCGCTCATCTCACGGGCATCGCCGAAAGCATATACCAGATCACCGCAGTCCACGACGTTCAGACGCTCACGCATGTCGAAATTCCACGGGAAGCGGTTGTGTTCCCAGGCCAGATTCGTCGAAACCTGACGGATAGCTGCCGGACCGTGGCGTCCCCCCGCACGACCAGAAGTGGCCATATCGAACGGCACACCAGTAATCACCCAGTCAGCATCGCTGTCATACGGCTGGAAGTTCATCGGCAGGCGTAAAAAACCAAAGGCATTGGAAACCAGTGAGTTATCGTATTGATGACCTAAGGTGCTCATGGATGGACTCCTATTACAAAGTCGATATAAAAAAACCCTTCCGCGTCGTTAGGCCCGACGAGGAAGGGTTGGATTTGCGAAACACAAGTTTGTGCTAATTATCGCCTTAAATGGGCGAGGCATCAAGCGAGGTTGCTATTTCCGACACGGTGGCGGCGCATAGCCATTGTTATCTGCTGGAAAAGCTTGTCCAGAGCACGGTGGCAGCGCGTTTTGCGCCGGGCCTTGTAATTCAAAGGCGGCAAAGCCGATTACCCCGGTATTACGCACATCGCCTTGCGCCGAATTGGCTGCGTAGGAATCAACAACGTTGGCGAACTGAAAAGCCGCTTCGGTATGTTTATCTTTGCGGAATCCTTTAATCGCTAACGAATCTCCGGCATTCACAATATAGCCGTTGTTATTCAGCGAACCTTGCTTGCCGTTCAGCACATCCAGGCCATCAACCGTAGCAACGATCTCGTAGTTGGTGTTACGACTGTAATTACGAACATATAATTGATAATTCATTCCGACTCTGGCGTGGACAATATAGCGTGGTTCATTATTGGATGAATCATAAACACGCGTAATAGGTAGAGAATTAAAATTACCATCGCGAATAGCATATTCCAGTTCGTTAATACGAATGCTATAAACGCGGTCGTAGCCGGAAGGAACATTAGTCGAATAACTAATAACGATCATCTCCGCCGGATCGCGCCAGGCTCGCTCAGCAGATACGCCCTGAACCGTTGAGTGCACATCCCCACCCCAGGCGGTGCCGACATTACCCGATGCACTGCTATTATACTGCGCATTACTGGAACAACCGGCCAGCAGCACGATTAATGCCACCAACGCGCTACGTACTTTCCATTTTTTCATAACCGTTCCCTCTGCATTTAATTAATGCAGCGATTGTAGGGAGATTATTTAATAAGAAAAGCAGCTAAATTATTTTTAAGAATATATAAAAAGAAAGCGGACCGATTTACGTAAATAAATCGACCCGCCAGCAGAATAATCTTAATTATTCATCTTCAAGATAGGTATAACCGTACAAACCTGCCTCGAACTCTTCAAGGAACTGTTGTTGCAGTTCAGCATCAAGATCGGTTTTCTTCACTTGATCACGGAACTGAGTTAACAGCGTTTTCGGATCGAGCTGTACATATTGCAGCATGTCCGCCACGGTATCGCCTTCGTCAGACAGTTCCACTTCGACACTACCGTCAGGGAACACGAACACGTCAACCGCTTCGGTATCACCGAACAGGTTGTGCATGTTGCCGAGGATCTCCTGATATGCGCCGACCATAAAGAAACCGAGCATCGGCGGATTCTCTGGATCGTACTCCGGCATAGGCATTGTCGTGGCAATACCGTCACCATCAATATAGTGGTCGATAGCACCGTCAGAGTCACAGGTAATATCCAGCAGCACAGCGCGGCGTTCCGGCACTTGATCCAGCCCTTCCAGCGGCAGAACCGGGAACAACTGGTCGATCCCCCACGCATCCGGCATCGACTGGAACAGCGAGAAGTTGACGTACATTTTGTCCGCCATACGTTCCTGCAGCTCGTCGATAATCGGACGATGAGCACGGTTTTGCGGATCCAGCTGCTTTTGCACTTCATGGCACATGCTCAAATAAAGCTGCTCAGCCCATGCGCGTTCTTGCAGGCTAAAGGTGCCGGAAGAGTAGCCGATATGAATGTCGTGCAGATCCATCTGACTGTCGTGTAACCATTCACGCAGAGAACGGCGAGTTCCCGGTTCGTGCATCTCCTGCCAGGTTTCCCACATGCTTTGCAGCGCACGCGGCGCATCTTCTGCAGGCGCGGTCGGCACCGTGTATTCGTTACGTTCCACGCCGATGATATTAGACACCAGCACGGTGTGATGCGCAGTCACTGCACGACCCGATTCAGTGATTACCGTCGGATGTGGCAGACCGTTTTCTTCACATGCATCACCAATCGCCCAGATGATGTTGTTGGCATATTCATTGAGGCCGTAGTTCACCGAACAGTCGGACTGCGAACGAGTACCTTCATAATCCACGCCCAGACCGCCGCCGACGTCGAAGCACTGAATATTGACGCCCAGCTTGTGCAGTTCCACATAGAAACGCGCCGATTCACGAACGCCCGTGGCGATATCGCGAATATTCGCCATCTGCGAACCGAGGTGGAAGTGCAGTAGTTGCAGGCTGTCGAGACGCCCGGCTTCACGCAGGGTTTCAACCAGTTGCAGTACCTGAGTCGCAGCCAGGCCGAACTTCGATTTTTCCCCGCCGGAGGACTGCCATTTACCCGAGCCCTGCGAAGCCAGACGTGCACGCACGCCCAGACGAGGAACGACATTCAGACGTTCTGCTTCATCCAGCACAATGGCGATTTCTGACATCTTCTCAATGACCAGATAGACCTTGTGGCCCATCTTCTCGCCAATTAATGCCAGGCGGATATATTCGCGGTCTTTATAACCGTTGCAGACGATGACGCTACGGGTCATGCCAGCATGCGCCAGCACCGCCATCAACTCTGCTTTCGAGCCTGCTTCCAGCCCCAACGGTTCGCCAGAATGAATCAGGGACTCAATCACGCGGCGGTGCTGGTTAACTTTGATCGGATAAACAAGGAAGTAATCGCCGTTATAGCCGTAGGATTCCCGCGCACGTTTGAACGCGGCGTTAATGGAACGCAAACGGTGCTGCAGGATCTGTGGGAAACAGAACAGTGCAGGCAGACGCTGACCCTGTGCTTCACGAGTTTTCACTAACTGCGCGAGATCGACGCGAGCTTCCGGGACGTCCGGGTCCGGGCACACGCTGATGTGGCCCAGCTCGTTAACGTCATAGTAGTTATTGCCCCACCAGGCAATATTGTAAGTACGCAGCATCTTGCTGGCTTCCTGGGAGCTCATTGCAACCTCCTGCATGGAGCGTAGTACACCGTGTTCGCCCGCTGACGAAGGCAAACCCATAGACATGTCGTCAGACATAGCGAACCTCAAATTATTTTATTAAGTGTAAAACAGTTAACGACTATCGCAGCCTGGAACTGCGATAACAACCCATAAGCACATGGATTTTCCAGCAGTGAATGCTGACGCTCCAACTGCGCAACCGGTTTCTTTTTCATAACATTATTAAGCACATAACCGAACGTAAGTGTGACAGTTCGGCGAAACCACGAGAAAACTCTTGTTTTTACAAGAGCGCCCTTGTTCAGTCCTCAGTAACTGTAACCAGCTCTTGAATCCTGAGAAGCGCCGAGATGGGTATAACATCGGCAGGTATGCAAAGCAGAGATGCAGAGTGCGGGGAACGAATCTTCACCAGAACGGTGAGACAGGTTAAGCAGCAGACAACGGTTCATTATTTCGTATCACCTCCACGGCCGCCTGTTAAGACGAACCCACAAGCCAAAACTCTGATTTCAACCCGGCTGGAAGTGGCAACACGAAAGAAACGTCGTGTGCTTTTTATTTAAGCCGCGCACCGCGTTTTATACCCCACAATGGCAGAAAATTGCAAAAGATAAATACGCAGAATGCCGGCATTGTCAGGAAAAATTTCCAGCCACGTTTTTAACAGAATGAGACACGATTCAAAAAAAAGTGGAAATAGGGTGAAGAATTGACCTAAAATAGCCATCCAGATGTTAATCCATCCATACCGATTAACACTCAGACTGCCAGTGTTTTTAACCTGCAGAGTCGTGGTAGGATCCGCTACCACAGAAAATCCACACAACAGTTTGAGCTAACCAAATTCTCTTTAGGTGATATTAAATATGGCAAAACACCTTTTTACGTCCGAGTCCGTCTCTGAAGGGCATCCTGACAAAATTGCTGACCAAATCTCTGATGCCGTTTTAGACGCGATCCTCGAACAGGATCCGAAAGCACGCGTTGCTTGCGAAACCTACGTAAAAACCGGCATGGTTTTAGTTGGCGGCGAAATCACCACCAGCGCCTGGGTCGACATCGAAGAGATCACCCGTAACACCGTTCGCGAAATTGGCTATGTGCATTCCGACATGGGCTTTGACGCTAACTCCTGTGCGGTTCTGAGCGCTATCGGCAAACAGTCTCCTGACATCAACCAGGGCGTTGACCGTGCCGATCCGCTGGAACAGGGCGCGGGTGACCAGGGTCTGATGTTTGGCTACGCAACTAATGAAACCGACGTGCTGATGCCAGCACCTATCACCTATGCACACCGTCTGGTACAGCGTCAGGCTGAAGTGCGTAAAAACGGCACTCTGCCGTGGCTGCGCCCGGACGCGAAAAGCCAGGTGACTTTCCAGTATGACGACGGCAAAATCGTTGGTATCGATGCTGTCGTGCTTTCCACTCAGCACTCTGAAGAGATCGACCAGAAATCGCTGCAAGAAGCGGTAATGGAAGAGATCATCAAGCCGATTCTGCCCGCTGAATGGCTGACTTCTGCCACCAAATTCTTCATCAACCCGACCGGTCGTTTTGTTATCGGTGGCCCGATGGGTGACTGCGGTCTGACTGGTCGTAAAATTATCGTTGATACCTACGGCGGCATGGCACGTCACGGTGGCGGAGCATTCTCTGGTAAAGATCCATCAAAAGTGGACCGTTCCGCTGCGTACGCAGCACGTTATGTTGCAAAAAACATCGTTGCTGCTGGCCTGGCCGATCGTTGTGAAATTCAGGTTTCCTACGCAATCGGCGTGGCTGAACCGACCTCCATCATGGTAGAAACTTTCGGTACCGAGAAAGTGCCTTCTGAACAACTGACTCTGCTGGTACGTGAGTTCTTCGACCTGCGCCCATACGGTCTGATTCAGATGCTGGATCTGCTGCACCCGATCTACAAAGAAACCGCAGCATACGGTCACTTTGGTCGTGAACATTTCCCGTGGGAAAAAACCGACAAAGCGCAGCTGCTGCGCGATGCTGCCGGTCTGAAGTAATCTTTCTTCACCTGCTTTCAAAGGCCAGCCTCGCGCTGGCCTTTTTCTTTTACCTCACCGCGGTGGATAGGCATTCACGCCGCATCCGGCAAAAAGCTGCCCGCACAATAACATCATTCTTCCTCAACACGTTTTATCGCAAATTATCATCACTACTGAAACCGATTACACCAATAACACCAGCCAAATATTTGTAATATTTTCATATTATTATTCAGTTTTCACAGTTGTTACATTTCTTTTCAGTAAAGTCTTAATTGCAGATAACAGCGTTTAATCTATGATGATATAACTCAATTATTTTCATGCACTTAAACCATAACTAAGATAAATGTTAGTGTAAGCGATTACACTGATGTGATTTGCTTCACATCTTTTTACGTCGTACTCACCTATCTTAATTCACAATAAAAAATAACCATATTGGAGGGCATCATGCCTGACGCTAAAAAACAGGGGCGGTCAAACAAGGCAATGACTTTTTTCGTCTGCTTCCTTGCCGCTCTGGCGGGATTACTCTTTGGCCTGGATATCGGTGTAATTGCTGGCGCACTGCCGTTTATTGCAGATGAATTCCAGATTACTTCGCACACGCAAGAATGGGTCGTAAGCTCCATGATGTTCGGTGCGGCAGTCGGTGCGGTGGGCAGCGGCTGGCTCTCCTTTAAACTCGGGCGCAAAAAGAGCCTGATGATCGGCGCAATTTTGTTTGTTGCCGGTTCGCTGTTCTCTGCGGCTGCGCCAAACGTTGAAGTACTGATTCTTTCCCGCGTTCTGCTGGGGCTGGCGGTGGGTGTGGCCTCTTATACCGCACCACTGTACCTGTCAGAAATTGCGCCGGAAAAAATTCGCGGCAGTATGATCTCGATGTATCAGTTGATGATCACTATCGGGATCCTCGGTGCTTATCTTTCTGATACCGCCTTCAGCTACACCGGTGCATGGCGCTGGATGCTGGGTGTGATTATCATCCCGGCAATTTTGCTGCTGATTGGTGTCTTCTTCCTGCCAGACAGCCCACGTTGGTTTGCCGCCAAACGCCGTTTTGTTGATGCCGAACGCGTGCTGCTACGCCTGCGTGACACCAGCGCGGAAGCGAAACGCGAACTGGATGAAATCCGTGAAAGTTTGCAGGTTAAACAGAGTGGCTGGGCGCTGTTTAAAGAGAACAGCAACTTCCGCCGCGCGGTGTTCCTTGGCGTACTGTTGCAGGTAATGCAGCAATTCACCGGGATGAACGTCATCATGTATTACGCGCCGAAAATCTTCGAACTGGCGGGTTATACCAACACTACCGAGCAAATGTGGGGGACCGTGATTGTCGGCCTGACCAACGTACTTGCCACCTTTATCGCAATCGGCCTTGTTGACCGCTGGGGACGTAAACCAACGCTAACGCTGGGCTTCCTGGTGATGGCTGCTGGCATGGGCGTACTCGGTACAATGATGCATATCGGTATTCACTCTCCGTCAGCGCAGTATTTCGCCATCGCCATGCTGCTGATGTTTATTGTCGGTTTTGCCATGAGTGCCGGTCCGCTGATTTGGGTACTGTGCTCCGAAATTCAGCCGCTGAAAGGCCGCGATTTTGGCATCACCTGCTCCACCGCCACCAACTGGATTGCCAACATGATCGTTGGCGCAACGTTCCTGACCATGCTCAACACGCTGGGTAACGCCAACACCTTCTGGGTGTATGCGGCTCTGAACGTACTGTTTATCCTGCTGACATTGTGGCTGGTACCGGAAACCAAACACGTTTCGCTGGAACATATTGAACGTAATCTGATGAAAGGTCGTAAACTGCGCGAAATCGGCGCTCACGATTAATCTCCTCAGGCTTCCTCCCGTCGCGGAGGAAGCCACCTCTTGCAGTCATCTTTTCTTCGCTCTATCCTCTGCCGCTATGAAAACATCCCGTCTCCCTATCGCCATCCAACAGGCCGTTATGCGCCGCCTGCGGGAAAAACTCACCCAGGCCAACCTGAAGCTAGGGCGTAACTACCCGGAGCCAAAACTCTCTTACACCCAGCGCGGAACCTCCGCCGGAACGGCCTGGCTGGAAAGCTATGAAATTCGCCTCAATCCCGTTTTGCTGTTGGAAAACAGTGAAGCTTTTATTGAAGAAGTGGTACCGCACGAACTGGCACATTTGCTGGTATGGAAACATTTCGGCCGCGTAGCGCCACATGGCAAAGAGTGGAAGTGGATGATGGAAAGCGTGCTGGGTGTTCCCGCCCGTCGTACGCATCAGTTCGAACTGCAATCCGTGCGTCGCAACACCTTCCCCTACCGCTGCAAGTGCCAGGAGCATCAGCTTACCGTACGCCGCCATAATCGCGTAGTTCGTGGCGAGGCCGTCTATCGCTGTGTTCACTGCGGTGAACAGCTGGTTGCGAAATAACCATCTGAACTATCAGGAACTTTCCTGATCTGGCTGATTGCATACCAAAACAACTTTCGCTACGTTGCTGGCTCGTTTTAACACGGAGTAAGTGATGTACCGTTATTTGTCTATTGCTGCGGTGGTACTGAGCGCAGCATTTTCCGGCCCGGCGTTGGCCGAAGGTATCAATAGTTTTTCTCAGGCGAAAGCCGCGGCGGTAAAAGTCCACGCTGACGCGCCCGGTACGTTTTATTGCGGATGTAAAATTAACTGGCAGGGCAAAAAAGGCGTTGTTGATCTGCAATCGTGCGGCTATCAGGTGCGCAAAAATGAAAACCGAGCCAGCCGCGTAGAGTGGGAACACGTCGTTCCCGCCTGGCAGTTCGGTCACCAGCGCCAGTGCTGGCAGGACGGTGGACGTAAAAACTGCGCTAAAGATCCGGTCTATCGCAAGATGGAAAGCGATATGCATAACCTGCAGCCGTCAGTCGGTGAGGTGAATGGCGATCGCGGCAACTTTATGTACAGCCAGTGGAATGGCGGCGAAGGCCAGTACGGTCAATGCGCCATGAAGGTCGATTTCAAAGAAAAAGCTGCCGAACCACCAGCGCGTGCACGCGGTGCCATTGCGCGCACCTACTTCTATATGCGCGACCAATACAACCTGACACTCTCTCGCCAGCAAACGCAGCTGTTCAACGCATGGAACAAGATGTATCCGGTTACCGACTGGGAGTGCGAGCGCGATGAACGCATCGCGAAGGTGCAAGGCAATCATAACCCGTATGTGCAACGCGCTTGCCAGGCGCGAAAGAGCTAACCTACACTAGCGGGATTCTTTTTGTTAACCCCTACCCCACGCGTACAACCGCGTGGGGAGACGACGCGGATTTTTAACTATGCGTATCCCCCGCATTTATCATCCTGAACCACTGACCAGCCATTCTCACATCGCGCTTTGCGAAGATGCCGCCAACCATATCGGGCGCGTACTGCGTATGGGGCCGGGACAGGCGTTGCAATTGTTTGACGGTAGCAACCAGGTCTTTGACGCCGAAATTACCAGCGCCAGCAAAAAAAGCGTGGAAGTGAAGGTGCTGGAAGGCCAGATCGACGATCGCGAATCTCCGCTGCATATTCACCTCGGTCAGGTGATGTCGCGTGGTGAAAAAATGGAATTTACTATCCAGAAATCGATCGAACTCGGTGTAAGCCTCATTACGCCACTTTTTTCTGAGCGCTGCGGCGTTAAACTGGATAGTGAACGTCTGAACAAGAAGCTTCAGCAGTGGCAGAAGATTGCAATTGCTGCCTGTGAGCAGTGTGGTCGTAACCGGGTGCCGGAAATCCGTCCAGCGATGGATCTGGAAGCCTGGTGTGCAGAGCAGGATGAAGGACTGAAACTGAATCTTCACCCGCGCGCCAGTAACAGCATCAATACGTTGCCGTTACCGGTTGAACGCGTCCGCCTGCTGATTGGCCCGGAAGGCGGTTTATCGGCAGATGAAATTGCCATGACTGCCCGCTATCAATTTACTGATATCCTGTTGGGACCTCGCGTTTTGCGTACAGAGACAACTGCGCTCACCGCCATTACCGCGCTACAAGTACGATTTGGCGATTTGGGCTAACGGAGAAGAATAATGATCAAGCTCGGCATCGTGATGGACCCCATCGCAAACATCAACATCAAGAAAGATTCCAGTTTCGCTATGTTGCTGGAAGCACAGCGTCGTGGTTACGAACTTCACTATATGGAGATGGGCGATCTGTATCTGATCAATGGCGAAGCCCGCGCCCATACCCGCACGCTGAACGTGAAGCAGAACTACGAAGAGTGGTTTTCGTTCGTCGGTGAACAGGATCTGCCGCTGGCCGATCTCGATGTGATCCTGATGCGTAAAGACCCGCCGTTTGATACCGAGTTTATCTACGCGACCTATATTCTGGAACGTGCCGAAGAGAAAGGGACGCTGATCGTTAACAAGCCGCAGAGCCTGCGCGACTGTAACGAGAAACTGTTTACCGCCTGGTTCTCTGACTTAACGCCAGAAACGCTGGTTACGCGCAATAAAGCGCAGCTAAAAGCGTTCTGGGAGAAACACAGCGACATCATTCTTAAGCCGCTGGACGGTATGGGCGGCGCGTCGATTTTCCGCGTGAAAGAAGGCGATCCAAACCTCGGCGTGATTGCCGAAACCCTGACTGAGCATGGCACTCGCTACTGCATGGCGCAAAATTACCTGCCAGCCATTAAAGATGGCGACAAACGCGTGCTGGTGGTGGATGGCGAGCCGGTACCGTACTGCCTGGCGCGTATTCCGCAGGGGGGCGAAACCCGTGGCAATCTGGCTGCCGGTGGTCGCGGTGAACCTCGTCCGCTGACGGAAAGTGACTGGAAAATCGCCCGTCAGATCGGGCCGACGCTGAAAGAAAAAGGGCTGATTTTTGTTGGTCTGGATATCATCGGCGACCGTCTGACTGAAATTAACGTCACCAGCCCAACCTGTATTCGTGAGATTGAAGCAGAGTTTCCGGTGTCGATCACCGGAATGTTAATGGATGCCATCGAAGCACGTTTACAGCAGCAGTAACCCACCTTAGCGAGAAGGATCTCGTTGAGACTCTGAGTGACAGCGCCCTTCTTTCCACGCATACTGGGCGTTGTTGCTTTTTTGAACCAGGAAACAGAACCTCTGACAATGAATTTACAGCATCACTTTCTTATTGCCATGCCTGCTCTCCAGGATCCGATTTTCCGTCGTTCCGTGGTCTACATTTGCGAACATAATACCAATGGTGCAATGGGGATCATCGTCAACAAGCCGCTGGAAAATCTCAAAATTGAAGGGATTCTGGAAAAGCTGAAGATCACGCCGGAGCCGCGTGATGAATCAATCCGTCTGGATAAACCGGTTATGCTCGGCGGTCCGCTGGCTGAAGATCGCGGGTTTATTTTGCATACTCCGCCCTCCAATTTTGCTTCCAGCATTCGCATTTCAGACAACACAGTGATGACCACTTCCCGCGATGTGCTGGAAACGCTCGGCACCGATAAACAACCGTCTGACGTATTGGTGGCTCTGGGTTATGCCTCCTGGGAAAAAGGTCAACTGGAACAAGAAATTCTCGATAACGCGTGGCTAACGGCCCCGGCGGATCTGAATATTCTGTTCAAAACGCCGATTGCCGACCGCTGGCGCGAGGCGGCAAAACTGATTGGTGTGGATATTCTCACCATGCCTGGTGTGGCAGGGCACGCCTGATGAGTGGAACCTTACTCGCCTTCGACTTCGGCACCAAAAGCATTGGCGTAGCGGTCGGCCAACGCATTACCGGCACTGCTCGCCCTTTGCCTGCAATTAAAGCACAGGACGGTACGCCGGACTGGAACCTCATCGAACGTTTACTGAAAGAGTGGCAGCCGGACGAAATCATCGTCGGTTTGCCGCTGAATATGGACGGCACCGAGCAACCATTGACTGCCAGAGCGCGTAAATTTGCCAACCGTATTCATGGTCGTTTCGGTGTTGAAGTAAAGCTCCATGACGAACGTCTTAGCACCGTGGAAGCCCGTTCCGGTCTGTTTGAACAGGGCGGCTATCGGGCGCTCAACAAAGGCAAAGTCGACTCTGCCGCTGCGGTTATTATTCTCGAAAGCTATTTCGAGCAGGGATATTAAGGCGATCTAAAAGCCTGGCGGATAGTCGTTACCGCCATCTTGCCGGATGCGGCGTGAACGCCTTATCCAGCACACATCTGGCAGCGGCTGTAGGTCTGATAAGACGCGTTAGCGTCGCATCAGACATTTATTGCCTTTATAGGCCCTATAAACTTGCGCATCGGGCATGGCAACGTCACAAACGCCCTTCCCCCACCCGCTGCTGATAACTCTGCTGAAACGTTATCATCCCCACCTGCTGCCCGGTTTGAATAACATGCGGTAACTGGTGGGTTTTCCCTTCGCGAATCAAATTCCCCACCGCGGGAGTGTTAATCAATAATTCAAACAGCGCCACGCGTCCTTCCTGTTTATCCACTTCCAGCTTTTGTGACAACACGGCCCGTAAACTACCTGCCAGTTGATTACGTACGGGATCTTTTTCCTGCGCCGGAAATGAATCCACCAGTCGCTCAACTGCCTGCGCGGCACCACGCGTATGTAATGTTGCCAGCACCAAATGCCCGGTTTCTGCCGCCGTCAGTGCCAGACGGATTGTCTCGCTGTCACGCAGCTCTCCGAGCAAAATCACATCAGGATCTTCCCGCAATGCGGCCCGCAATCCCGATGCGAACGTCATACAGTGCAAACCAATTTCCCGCTGCTGGATCAAACATCGCTGGCTGGCATAGATATATTCAACAGGATCTTCCAGCGTCAGAATATGCGCATCGGCATGTTGATTGAGATAGCCAACCATCGCCGCCAGCGTGGTAGATTTGCCGCTCCCCGTCGCCCCCGTCACCAGAATCAGGCCATTCTCGCTCTTGAGTAATTCCGGCAATACCGTTGGTGCGCCAAGCTGTTCGAGCTGTGGACAGTGCGAAGGTAACAACCGTAATGCCAGAGAAATACCTTGCCGTTACGCGAACGCACTGCCACGCAACCGCTGGTTTTCCGCCAGCGACACGGCAAAATCCAGCTGGCCATTTTCCAGCAATATTGCCCGCTGATCGTCATCCAGCCACTCCCGCAGTAGCTCTTCGACGTCCGGCGCATCAAACGGCGCAGCTTCCATTAGCCCGCGAATGCGCCATCGTGCGGGCCAGGCGCTGCACAGGTGTAGATCCGAGACGTTATGCTTTACACTAAGGGCCACAATTTCTTCCATATTCATACTAAGATCCTCGGAAAATGAACGATATTGCGCATAACCTGGCACAGGTCCGGGACAAAATCTCAGCGGCTGCAACGCGTTGCGGCCGTTCTCCAGAAGAAATTACGCTGCTTGCAGTCAGTAAAACAAAACCTGCGAGCGCCATCGCAGAAGCCATTGATGCCGGGCAGCGTCAATTTGGTGAAAACTACGTTCAGGAAGGGGTAGATAAAATTCGCCACTTTCAGGAACTGGGCGTAACAGGATTAGAATGGCATTTTATTGGCCCGTTGCAGTCTAATAAAAGCCGCCTGGTGGCAGAGCATTTCGACTGGTGTCATACCATCGACCGTTTGCGCATTGCTACCCGCCTCAACGATCAGCGCCCGGCAGAACTTCCCCCTCTTAACGTACTGATTCAAATTAATATTAGTGATGAAAACAGTAAGTCCGGGATTCATCTGGCAGAACTGGACGAGCTGGCAGCGGCGGTCGCTGAACTACCGCGTTTACGTCTGCGCGGGCTGATGGCAATCCCTGCGCCTGAGTCAGAATATGTAAGGCAGTTTGAAGTTGCACGCCAAATGGCTGTAGCATTTGCCGGACTGAAAACGCGCTACCCGCATATCGACACGCTCTCTCTGGGAATGTCGGACGATATGGAAGCCGCCATTGCGGCAGGTAGCACGATGGTTCGTATCGGCACTGCAATTTTTGGTGCGCGTGATTACTCTAAAAAATAAGGAATTAAAGGAACGCCATGAATACGTTGACTTTCCTGCTTTCAACGGTCATTGAGCTGTATACCATGGTGCTGTTATTACGCATCTGGATGCAGTGGGCTCATTGTGATTTTTACAACCCCTTCTCACAGTTTGTAGTGAAGGTAACACAGCCAATTATCGGGCCACTGCGCCGCGTTATTCCGGCAATGGGTCCCATTGATAGCGCCTCGTTGCTGGTTGCGTACATTCTCAGTTTTATCAAAGCCATCGTGCTGTTTAAAGTGGTGACCTTCCTGCCAATCATCTGGATTGCCGGTTTACTGATTCTGCTGAAAACCATCGGCCTGCTGATTTTCTGGGTCCTGCTGGTGATGGCGATTATGAGCTGGGTAAGCCAGGGTCGTAGTCCGATTGAATACGTGCTGATTCAGCTGGCCGATCCGCTGCTGCGCCCGATTCGCCGCCTGCTACCGGCAATGGGTGGGATTGATTTCTCGCCGATGATCCTCGTTCTGCTGCTGTATGTCATCAATATGGGTGTCGCAGAAGTATTACAGGCAACCGGAAACATGCTGCTGCCGGGGCTGTGGATGGCGTTATGAGTGCCGTAACAGTTAATGATGACGGTCTGGTTTTACGGCTCTATATTCAGCCGAAAGCCAGCCGTGATTCTATTGTCGGTTTACATGGCGACGAAGTTAAAGTCGCCATTACCGCGCCGCCGGTTGACGGTCAGGCCAACAGTCATCTGGTGAAGTTTCTCGGTAAGCAATTCCGGGTTGCCAAAAGCCAGGTGGTGATTGAAAAAGGCGAACTTGGCCGCCACAAACAAATTAAAATCATTAATCCGCAACAAATCCCGCCAGAAATCGCGGCGTTAATTAATTAGGTATCCTATGCAAAAAGTTGTCCTCGCAACCGGCAATGCCGGTAAAGTGCGTGAGCTGGCGTCGCTGCTTAGCGACTTCGGTCTTGATATCGTGGCCCAAACAGACCTCGGCGTAGATTCCGCTGAAGAAACCGGCCTGACCTTTATCGAAAACGCGATTCTGAAAGCGCGCCATGCGGCAAAAGTGACCGGTTTACCGGCAATTGCCGACGACTCTGGTCTGGCGGTAGATGTGCTTGGCGGCGCGCCGGGCATTTACTCCGCGCGTTATTCCGGTGAAGACGCGACCGATCTAAAGAATCTGCAAAAACTGCTGGAAACACTGAAAGACGTACAGGATGACCAACGTCAGGCGCGTTTCCACTGCGTGCTGGTATATCTGCGTCACGCGGAAGATCCGACTCCGCTGGTATGCCACGGTAGCTGGCCGGGCGTGATTACTCGTGAACCAGCGGGCACTGGTGGCTTTGGTTATGATCCAATCTTCTTCGTACCTTCCGAAGGGAAAACCGCCGCCGAACTGACCCGCGAAGAAAAGAGCGCCATTTCCCACCGTGGTCAGGCATTGAAACTGCTGCTGGACGCTTTACGTAATGGTTAAATTACCGCCGCTGAGTCTCTACATTCACATCCCGTGGTGCGTGCAGAAATGCCCGTACTGCGATTTCAACTCTCACGCGTTGAAAGGAGAAGTGCCGCACGACGATTACGTTCAGCATCTGCTTTGCGATCTGGACAACGATGTGGCTTACGCTCAGGGCCGTGAAGTAAAGACAATCTTTATTGGCGGTGGTACGCCGAGCCTGCTTTCCGGCCCGGCGATGCAAACGCTGCTGGACGGCGTGCGTGCGCGTTTGCCGCTGGCAGCGGATGCAGAAATTACTATGGAAGCGAACCCTGGTACGGTAGAAGCCGATCGCTTTGTCGATTATCAGCGTGCTGGTGTGAACCGCATCTCTATTGGTGTGCAGAGTTTTAGCGAAGACAAGCTGAAACGACTTGGGCGTATTCATGGCCCGCAAGAAGCGAAACGCGCGGCAAAGCTGGCGAGCGGGCTGGGGCTGCGTAGCTTTAACCTCGATTTGATGCATGGACTACCGGATCAATCACTGGAAGAGGCGCTTGGCGATCTACGCCAGGCCATTGAACTGAATCCGCCGCATCTTTCCTGGTATCAACTGACCATCGAACCTAATACGCTGTTTGGTTCACGCCCGCCGGTACTGCCGGACGACGACGCGCTGTGGGATATATTCGAACAGGGGCATCAGTTATTAACCGCAGCGGGTTATCAGCAATATGAAACTTCCGCTTACGCCAAACCCAGTTATCAGTGCCAGCACAATCTCAACTACTGGCGCTTTGGCGACTACATCGGTATTGGCTGCGGCGCGCACGGCAAAGTGACCTTCCCGGATGGGCGCATTCTGCGTACCACTAAAACGCGTCATCCGCGTGGTTTTATGCAAGGAAGGTATCTGGAAAGCCAGCGTGATGTCGAAGCCGCAGATAAGCCGTTTGAGTTCTTTATGAATCGCTTCCGTCTGCTGGAGGCCGCGCCGCGCGTGGAGTTTATTGCGTATACCGGGCTTTGCGAAGATGTGATTCGCCCACAGTTAGACGAGGCGATTGCCCAGGGTTATCTCACCGAATGTGCGGATTACTGGCAGATAACGGAACATGGGAAGCTGTTTTTAAATTCGCTGCTGGAGCTTTTTCTGGCTGAGTAAACTTGTATTGCCGGATGCGGCGTGAACGCCTTATCCAGCCGACATGTGGCAGCGGTTGTAGGTCTGATAAGACGCGCAAGCGTCGCATCAGACGTTGATTGCCGGATGCGGGGTCAACGCCGCATCCTGCTACAAATCGTGCACTATATCAAACTTACTTAATCACCCCATTGCGCCGCAGTTGTTCGGTATCTTTTTTCCAGCGTTCATTAGCTTGGTTGATATCGTCAATTTTCATCAAAATCGCGACTTTTTTACTGTTTATTTCTGAAACTTTCATCGTTAACGGATATTGCCCTTTTTCGAGCGTTACCCAGTCATCCTGCAATTTACGGCTGAGTTTTTGTGATTGCAGAAAAGTCTGTCGCCGTTGTTCGTTGATATCGAAATCTCGTTTCTGCTGAATCGGCACTTCATAACACTCTTCACTCTGTTTATGACATGCCGCAATCGCCGGTTGATAAACCTCTTTGTCATATTTAACCGCGAACGCCTCGCTATCGTTCTGTTTATTAAACTCATCACGCTGTTGGTGAATTTTTTTAAAGGCTTCTTCGCGGGTCATTTGCTTACCGTTTGCATCTTTTCCCCAATATGCATCCGCTGCTTTCTGCGCCGCCACCATTTGCTTATCAAGCGCTTTCACTTCCTTTTCCAGCGCAGGAATCGAGTTCTTCTGGGTATTCAACGCAGATTCAAGCTGACTAAAGCGATAATTGAAATCTTCGCTATTCACGATCAGATATTTATTATTCGTTTTGATATCGTCGACCACCCGCCCACGATCGCTGGCTGCCGCCTGAAAAGAGTAAAAGTTCACCGACCAGCCAGACGCGGGCGTTCCTTTACTGGTTAACATCGCCGAGAATTTTACCGGTTTATCTTTCGTCCAGGTCTGTTCGAGCAGTTCGTAATCTGCCAACTGACCGACCCAGGTATAGAGATCGTCACTGGAAGAGACATCGCCTTCCGCTGACCAGGTGGCCTGATTACCCTTAGCATCAAGATTTTTTAAGGTGATAGCATCAAGCTTGAGAATGCCGTGATACTGCTTTTTGAATTGATCTTTTAAGATATTTTCAGTTGGCGGTTCGCCATCTGCCCAGGCATTACCAGTCATCAACATAAGCAGTGCCGTGCCAACAATCCATTGCTTTTTCACCCGAAAACCCTCGCGCGGAATAATTTATTCCGGTGATTATCATTAGGGTAATTAAAATTGGCAATGGACGTGAGTCTGAAGTGAAAAAGCCCCGGCACGATACCGGGGCGAGGCGATTAGTACTGATTGAAGATCTGCTGGATCTGCTGCGGATCTTTGGTTTGCGTCAGAGCCAGTTGCAGCAGAACGCGCGCTTTTTGCGGGTTCAGCGTGCCAGAGGCGACGAAGCCGTATTTCGCATCATCCACTTCGGCATCCTGAGTGGTAGCGCCCGTCGGTACGCGGGAAGAACGCACGACTGCAGTACCGTTTTTCGCGGCGGTCGCCAGCGTGTCGAACACAGATTTATACAGGTTGCCGTTACCCACACCAGCGCTAACGATGCCATCATAGCCCGCATCTACCAGTGCTTTAGCCGGAAGATCGGATGCGTTAGCGTAGTTATAAACAATGCCGACTTTCGGCAGTTCATTCAGCTTAGAGACATCGAATGGCGTGTCGCTGGTATGCTTACGTGCCGGGGTACGCTGGTAGTCAATCTTACCGTTGTGAATGTAACCCAGAGGACCGTAGTTAACAGACTTGAAGGTCGCTACGTCGGTGGTGTTGGTTTTGGTGACGTCACGGCCATCAAGCACGGTGTCATTCATCACTACCAGCACGCCACGGTTGGCGGAGGCTTTATCAGCTGCGGTCACTACCGCGTTATACAGGTTGAATGGACCGTCTGCGCTCATGGACGTGGACGGGCGCATTGCGCCGACCATCACCACCGGTTTGTCGCATTTCACCGTCAGGTCGAGGAAGTAAGCGGTTTCTTCCATCGTGTCGGTACCGTGGGTAATGACGAAGCCGTCGGTTTTATCGCAGTCGGTGTTAATTTTTTTCGCCAGTGTCAGCCAGACATTATCGTTCATGTCCTGGGAGCCGATATTCACTACCTGCTCGCCTTTAACGTTCGCAATGTCTTTTAGTTGCGGCACCGCATTAACCAGATTTTCTACGCCAACTTTACCCGCTGTGTAGTTAGATTTGGTTGCGGAGTCACCACCACCGGCAATGGTCCCGCCGGTTGCTAAAATGGTGATATTGGGTAATGCCAATGCTGCACCACTAAAACCCATAACCAGTGCGGCAAGTGCCGTCTTTTTGAAAAACTCCATTTCATTCCTCCAGTTACGTGAACGCTACGCATTATCCCTTAGCTCTGTATGGGAAATTTGACGTTAAACAATTTACAACGTGAATATATTTTGGAGATCTACAAAGTTAGAGGCAGGTAACAAAACGAAGAATTAAACGGCATAAAAAAGTATTATGCCGTCTTAAAATAGAGGATTATTTTAAATTCCCGACCAGGGCTTTGCGGCTATCTTCCAGAGTCACAACGCGGCTACAAACATCTTTGCCAAACTGCTGGAAATCTTTTTCCTGCTTTTTCCACTCGGTTTGGATTGAGGATTGCAGCCCCCCCAGGCTTCCCAGCACATTCTGTAATGGGTTACCGCCGCTTTTCAGCACCGCTTTCGCGCCCATTTCATTAATGCTGTCCTGTAAAATTCCACCCATTGCCTGATTCACTAATTGCTGGCCTTCGGCGCGAACCTGATCAATGGCTTTATAGTGAAACGTCAGGCCATCGCTGCGCGTTTCGATAATGCGGTTCATCTGCTCTTTCAGCTGCGCATCAAGTTTGGTCAGACGGCTGCGCATTTTGCTGCTTTCGCCCATCTCCTGAACGATAATTTTATCCAGCGCAATACGGGCTTTTTCGACGCGGCTTTTCGCGCCTTCATCAATCCACGGCAGCGTGCTGCGTAGTTCAGCCTGATAATCCTTCGCCTGCTCGCGCTGGGCGGCATTCAGGGAATATTGCTTACCGTTATACATCACGTTGCCGTCTGGCGTGATCACCAGATTGCCGTTTTCGCCCTTCACCTGCACGGTTTGCGGGCTGACAATCACATCGTCACGCGGCGTGACGCTGCACTGGTAGTCGGCGTGAGCGGTCATTGCCGTCACTGAAAGTGCTGCCGCCAGCAGCATTTTGCGCATCATAGTCTTCCCTCAAGAAAAAATCAGGCCAGCATTTGCTGGCCCCAGATTGATAACAAAGTACGCGTTTTCCATGCCGGATGCGGCGTAAACACCTTATCCCGCCTACTCGATCGTGCATCTTTCCAGGCATGATAAGCGTAGCGCATCAGGCAGTTTTGCATTTGTCATCGCCCGTATGCTTTCTTAGTCCCACCAAACGTCGAAAAGTTCGCTGGTGCGTACCTCATCCAGTTTGCGCTCTTCCAGCCACTTACGCACAATCGCCTGATGTTCTTCGGTGCATTTGCCGATTTCCTGCATGCAGATCAGACCTTCCCAGGCCAGATAACCGCTGCCGTCAAAGGCCAGTTTGTTCGGTTCGATAACCTCGTTAATAAAATCATCAACGGTTTTATCAATCTGTTCTTCCGATGTACCTTCCGGGAATCGCCATGCCACCGAAAATCCTAATTCCTGGAATTCGTCGATGTGCATTTTTTTACGCAGACGACGGCTACGGTTCTTTGCCATTATTTCACCCTCTCGAACATTAAGTCCCATACTCCGTGACCAAGACGATGACCACGTTGTTCAAATTTCGTCACCGGACGTGATGCCGGACGCGGTACGTAATCATTGCTCTCTGACAGGTTTTTATAACCGTCAATAGAAGACATCACTTCAAGCATATGTTCCGCATAAGGTTCCCAGTCGGTCGCCATATGGAATACGCCCCCCAGCTGCAGTTTGCTTTTTACCAGTTCGGCAAACGGCACCTGAACGATACGGCGTTTATTATGGCGCGCTTTGTGCCACGGGTCAGGGAAAAAGAGCTGCACCATGCGCAATGAATTGTCAGGAATCATTTTATGCAGCACTTCAACCGCATCGTGACACATCACGCGCAGGTTGCTTAAACCTTCTTCATGCGCAGAAGCCAGGCACGCACCAACGCCCGGTGAATGCACTTCAATGCCGAGGAAGTCCTGCTCGGGGCGATCTTTAGCCATTGCCACCAGCGACGCCCCCATGCCAAAACCAATCTCAAGCGTCACCGGCGCTTCACGGCCAAAAAGCGCGGGGAAATCCAGCATATCTTCGCTGAACTCAACGCCCATCACCGGCCAGTAGTTTTCCAGCGCATGTTCCTGGCCTTTGGTCAGTCGCCCCTGGCGGCGCACAAAACTACGGATACGGCGCAGTGGGCGGCCGTTTTCATCAAATTCCGGTGAAATGACGTCGTTTTTCATAAAGATTTAGTCGCTTGTGAAAGTGTTCTGAAAACGGGCATTATCCAAAGTTAGTTGCCGGATGCAAGCATGATAAGGCCGTGGCTGCGGAAAGTTCCGGTTTACACCCTGCCGTCGCTGTGCTGCAATCTTGCCCCCAACAACAGTGAATTCGGTGACCATGCAAGCGTCGCAATTTTCAGCCCAGGTTCTGGACTGGTACGATAAATACGGGCGGAAAACGCTGCCCTGGCAAATTGACAAGACGCCCTACAAAGTATGGCTCTCAGAAGTGATGTTGCAACAAACTCAGGTTGCGACCGTTATCCCCTATTTTGAACGCTTTATGGCGCGCTTCCCGACGGTGACCGATCTCGCCAATGCGCCGCTCGACGAAGTTCTCCACTTGTGGACCGGGCTTGGCTATTACGCCCGCGCGCGCAACCTGCATAAAGCGGCACAACAAGTGGCGACCTTACACGGCGGTAAATTCCCGGAAACCTTTGAAGAAGTCGCGGCGTTACCGGGCGTCGGGCGTTCCACCGCAGGTGCGATTCTCTCGCTTTCTCTGGGTAAGCACTTTCCGATTCTCGACGGTAACGTCAAACGGGTGCTGGCGCGCTGCTATGCTGTAAGCGGCTGGCCAGGGAAAAAAGAGGTCGAGAATAAATTATGGAGTTTGAGCGAGCAGGTGACGCCCGCGGTTGGCGTGGAACGGTTTAATCAGGCGATGATGGATTTGGGTGCGATGATTTGTACGCGCTCGAAACCGAAATGTTCGCTCTGTCCGCTACAAAACGGATGTATTGCCGCCGCCAACAATAGCTGGGCGCTTTATCCGGGCAAAAAACCGAAACAGACGCTGCCGGAGCGCACCGGCTACTTTTTGCTATTACAGCACGAAGATGAAGTATTGCTGGCGCAGCGTCCGCCGAGCGGATTGTGGGGCGGTTTATACTGTTTCCCGCAGTTTGCCGACGAAGAAAGTTTGCGGCAGTGGCTGGCGCAACGGCAGATTGCTGCCGATAACCTGACGCAGCTGACCGCGTTTCGGCATACCTTCAGCCATTTCCACTTAGATATTGTGCCTATGTGGCTTCCCGTGTCGTCATTCACCGGCTGCATGGATGAAGGCAATGCGCTCTGGTATAACTTAGCGCAACCGCCGTCAGTTGGCCTGGCGGCTCCCGTGGAGCGTTTGTTACAGCAGTTACGCACTGGCGCGCCGGTTTAGCGCGTGAGTCGATAAAGAGGATGATTTATGAGCAGAACGATTTTTTGTACTTTCCTGCAACGTGAAGCAGAAGGTCAGGATTTTCAGCTGTACCCCGGCGAGCTGGGAAAACGCATCTATAACGAGATCTCCAAAGAAGCCTGGGCGCAGTGGCAGCACAAACAAACCATGCTGATTAATGAAAAGAAACTCAACATGATGAATGCCGAGCACCGCAAGCTGCTGGAGCAGGAGATGGTCAACTTCCTGTTCGAGGGTAAAGAGGTGCATATCGAGGGCTATACGCCGGAAGATAAAAAATAAAAACAGTGCCGGAGCACGCCTCCGGCAACTTGCATAAAAACAAACACAACACGCACCCGGAATGATGAAAAAATATCTCGCGCTGGCTTTGATTGCGCCGTTGCTCATCTCCTGTTCGACGACCAAAAAAGGCGATACCTATAACGAAGCCTGGGTCAAAGATACCAACGGTTTTGATATTCTGATGGGGCAATTTGCCCACAATATTGAGAACATCTGGGGATTCAAAGAGGTGGTGATCGCCGGTCCTAAGGACTACGTGAAATACACCGATCAATATCAGACCCGCAGCCACATCAACTTCGATGACGGTACGATTACTATCGAAACTATCGCCGGGACAGAACCTGCCGCGCATTTGCGCCGGGCAATTATCAAAACGTTGCTGATGGGTGACGATCCGAGTTCGGTCGATCTCTATTCCGACGTTGATGATATTACGATTTCGAAAGAACCTTTCCTTTACGGTCAGGTGGTGGACAACACCGGGCAGCCGATTCGCTGGGAAGGTCGCGCGAGCAACTTCGCGGATTATCTGCTGAAAAACCGTCTGAAGAGCCGCAGCAACGGGCTGCGTATCATCTACAGCGTTACCATTAACATGGTGCCGAACCACCTTGATAAACGTGCGCACAAATATCTCGGCATGGTCCGCCAGGCGTCACGGAAATATGGCGTTGATGAGTCGCTGATTCTGGCGATTATGCAGACCGAATCTTCCTTTAACCCATATGCGGTCAGCCGTTCCGATGCGCTGGGATTAATGCAGGTGGTACAACATACTGCCGGGAAAGATGTGTTCCGCTCGCAGGGGAAATCCGGCACGCCGAGCCGCAGTTTCTTGTTTGATCCTGCCAGCAATATTGATACCGGCACCGCGTATCTGGCGATGCTGAACAATGTTTATCTCGGCGGAATTGATAACCCAACATCGCGGCGTTATGCCGTCATCACCGCCTATAACGGCGGCGCAGGCAGCGTGCTGCGAGTCTTTTCGAATGATAAGATTCAGGCTGCCAATATTATTAACACCATGACGCCGGGCGATGTTTATCAGACGCTGACGACCCGCCATCCCTCTGCGGAATCTCGCCGTTATCTTTATAAAGTGAATACCGCGCAAAAATCCTACCGCCGCCGATAATTCCATTAACCGCCCCTGACGATGCTCAGGGGCAAAAATGTTATCCACATCACAATTTCGTTTTGCAAATTGGGAATGTTTGCAATTATTTGCCACAGGTAACAAAAAACCAGTCCGCGAAGTTGATAGAATCCCATCATCTCGCACGGTCAAATGTGCTTTTTCAAACACTCATCCGCATCACGATGTGAGGAAATTAACATGAATCTTAAGCTGCAGCTGAAAATCCTCTCTTTTCTGCAGTTCTGTCTGTGGGGAAGTTGGCTGACGACCCTCGGCTCCTATATGTTTGTTACCCTGAAGTTTGACGGTGCTTCTATTGGCGCAGTTTATAGCTCACTGGGTATCGCAGCGGTCTTTATGCCTGCGCTGCTGGGGATTGTGGCCGACAAATGGTTAAGTGCGAAATGGGTATATGCCATTTGCCACACCATTGGCGCTATCACGCTGTTCATGGCGGCACAGGTCACGACACCGGAGGCGATGTTCCTTGTGATATTGATTAACTCGTTTGCTTATATGCCAACGCTTGGGTTAATCAACACCATCTCTTACTATCGCCTGCAAAATGCCGGGATGGATATCGTTACTGACTTCCCGCCAATCCGTATCTGGGGCACCATCGGCTTTATCATGGCAATGTGGGTGGTGAGCCTGTCTGGCTTCGAATTAAGCCACATGCAGCTGTATATTGGCGCAGCACTTTCCGCCATTCTGGTTCTGTTTACCCTGACTCTGCCGCATATTCCGGTTGCTAAACAGCAAGCGAATCAGAGCTGGACAACCCTGCTGGGCCTCGATGCATTCGCGCTGTTTAAAAACAAGCGTATGGCAATCTTCTTTATCTTCTCAATGCTGCTGGGCGCGGAACTGCAGATTACCAACATGTTCGGTAATACCTTCCTGCACAGCTTCGACAAAGATCCGATGTTTGCCAGCAGCTTTATTGTGCAGCATGCGTCAATCATCATGTCGATTTCGCAGATCTCTGAAACCCTGTTCATTCTGACCATCCCGTTCTTCTTAAGCCGCTACGGTATTAAGAACGTAATGATGATCAGTATTGTGGCGTGGATCCTGCGTTTTGCGCTGTTTGCTTACGGCGACCCGACTCCGTTCGGTACTGTACTGCTGGTACTGTCGATGATCGTTTACGGTTGCGCATTCGACTTCTTCAACATCTCTGGTTCGGTGTTTGTCGAAAAAGAAGTTAGCCCGGCAATTCGCGCCAGTGCACAAGGGATGTTCCTGATGATGACTAACGGCTTCGGCTGTATCCTCGGCGGCATCGTGAGCGGTAAAGTTGTTGAGATGTACACCCAAAACGGCATTACCGACTGGCAGACCGTATGGTTGATTTTCGCTGGTTACTCCGTGGTTCTGGCCTTCGCGTTCATGGCGATGTTCAAATATAAACACGTTCGTGTCCCGACAGGCACACAGACAGTTAGCCACTAATTACGCAAAGAAAAACGGGTCGCCAGAAGGTGACCCGTTTTTTTTATTCTTACTTCAACACATAACCGTACAACCGTTTCATGCCATCCGCATCGGTTTCGCTATAAACACCTTGCAGCTCCGGCGAAAATCCCGGCAACAAATTCCCCCCTTCTTCCAGTGCAAGGAAATAACGTTGAACCGCCCCACCCCAGACTTCCCCGGGTACCACGCAAAGCACGCCAGGTGGATAAGGCAACGCCCCTTCTGCCGCAATTCGCCCTTCGGCATCACGAATCCGCACCAACTCCACTTCACCGCGAATATAAGCGCTATGCGCATCCTGGGGGTTCATCACCACTGACGGGAAACTCTGCTGGCGGAACATCGCTTTTTGTAGGTCTTTGACGTCGAAACTGACATACAGATCGTGCATCTCCTGACACAACTGGCGCAGGGTGTAGTCGCGATAGCGCACCGGATATTTGTTATAAACGCTCGGCAACACCTCAGCCAGCGGCGAGTCATCCTCAATATGCTGTTCAAATTGCGCCAGCATCGCCACCAGTTGTGCCAGCTTCTCGTGGCTTTCCGCCGGAGTTAATAAGAACAGAATGGAGTTGAGATCGCACTTCTCCGGCACAATGCCGTTCTCACGCAGATAGTGCGCCAGAATCGTCGCCGGAACGCCAAAGTCGCTATATTCGCCAGTTTCGGCATTGATACCTGGTGTAGTGAGTAACAGCTTGCACGGATCAACAAAATACTGATCCGCGGCATATCCTTCAAAGCCGTGCCACTTCGCCCCCGGCTCAAAACTGAAAAAACGGCGGTCGCTGGCTAACACAGATGTCGGATAATCCTGCCACAATTTGCCATCAACAACGGGCGGGATAAACGGGCGGAACAGCTTACAGCGCGCAAGAATAGCCTTGCGCGACTCAATACCCAACTCAACGCACTCAGCCCACAGCCGACGCCCACTCTCCCCTTCATGAATTTTGGCGTTAACATCCAGTGCAGCAAACAGCGGATAGAAAGGGCTGGTAGAAGCATGGAGCATAAAGGCGTTATTCAACCGCTTATGCGGGCAAAAACGCGCCTGTCCGCGGATATGGTTATCTTTTTTATGGATCTGCGACGTCTGTGAGAATCCAGCCTGCTGTTTGTGCACCGACTGGGTCACAAAAATCCCCGGATCGTTTTCGTTAAGTTCTAACAGCAGCGGCGAGCTATCCGCCATCATCGGGATAAATTGTTCGTAACCGACCCACGCGGAATCAAACAGAATGTAATCACACAGATGCCCAACGGTATCGATCACCTGACGGGCGTTATAGACAGTTCCGTCATAGGTTCCCAGCTGGATAATCGCCAGGCGAAACGGGCGCGGCAGGTCGGCTTTTTCTGGCGCAACGTCGCGAATTTGCTGGCGCAGATACTCTTCATTAAAACAGTGCGCATCAATACCGCCAATGAAACCAAACGGGTTACGTGAAGCTTCCAGATAGACCGGCGTCGCCCCCGCCTGAATCAACGCGCCGTGATGATTCGACTTATGGTTGTTACGGTCGAAGAGCACCAGATCGCCACGCGTTAACAGCGCATTCGTCACCACTTTATTCGCTGCCGATGTGCCGTTCAGCACAAAATAGGTTTTATCGGCATGAAAGACTTTGGCTGCGAATTTCTGCGCATCTTTCGCCGATCCTTCATGAATAAGCAGATCGCCCAATTTTACGTCAGCGTTACACATATCGGCGCGAAAGACGTTCTCACCAAAGAAATCGTAAAAATGGCGTCCGGCAGGATGCTTTTTAAAAAACGCACCATGTTGATGTCCAGGGCAAGCAAAGGTGCTGTTGCCCATCTCAACGTACTGCGTCAGCGTGTCATAAAACGGTGGCAGCAAATTCTCTTCATACTGACAGGCTGCGGATTCCAGCTCCAGCCACTGCTGCTCGTTGCCGTTGATTACCGCCGTAACGCCCGCAGGTAATTCAACAGCATGTTCGGAATACAAAAACACCGGTAGATGAAAACCGGTGCGCTTAAGCAACGCAAGAATGCCACTGCGACTATCCGCAGCGGTAATGACGACTGCCGCGACGTCCGTAAAATCAGTATCTCCCAACGCCACCACGCGACGATGAGAAGAAAGTCGGGATACCAGTTCACTACTGGCGGCAATATTCATTGATTTCATAAGCGCAAACCCGTTTCGGGGAAGTAAGAATACCGGACAAGGTGGAAAACCCTGCCCCATGAGATATGGGTCAAACTGGTCACCAGCTCCGACCGCCAGACATCAGTAAAAGCAGAAACGCTCTGATTTTACTGTTGTCCTGCAGTGAGCGTGCGTTAACTTCACCGCATGAGCAGTAACATAGAAAGGGAAACGTTTCGCGCGAAACGGCGATAAGCGAGAGAATGTAAGGAGATGGCGTGCATCGGGCAAACTCCGTACAGAGAGGAGAAAATTCGCGCAATCATGGCACCTTTCGCTAAAGCGTGCAAGCCAGGACTTTGCGACCAGACAAGCCATCAACAAGGCAAAAAGTTCATAATAAGAAAATCAAACAATACAGCTAACAGGAACTCTTGTGGTCATCGGCCCTTTTATCAACGCTAGTGCAGTCTTACTGGGTGGCGTTCTCGGCGCACTGCTCAGCCAACGCTTACCGGAACGTATCCGCGTCTCCATGACATCTATTTTTGGTCTGGCATCGCTGGGGATTGGTATTTTACTGGTTGTGAAATGCGCCAACCTTCCAGCGATGGTTTTAGCTACGCTACTTGGCGCTCTAATTGGCGAAATTTGTTTGCTGGAGAAAGGTGTCAATACAGCAGTCGCCAAAGCACAAAATCTGTTTCGTCACTCACGTAAGAAGCCAGCGCATGAATCTTTTATTCAGAATTATGTCGCGATTATTGTCCTGTTTTGCGCCAGCGGCACCGGGATCTTCGGGGCGATGAACGAAGGGATGACCGGCGATCCGAGTATTTTAATCGCCAAGTCATTTCTTGATTTCTTTACGGCGATGATCTTCGCCTGCTCGCTGGGTATTGCGGTGTCGGTAATTAGTATCCCATTACTGATCATCCAGTTAACGCTGGCGTGGGCTGCCGCGCTGATATTACCGCTGACCACACCGTCGATGATGGCAGACTTCAGCGCCGTAGGCGGTTTATTGCTGCTGGCAACCGGATTACGCATCTGTGGCATTAAAATGTTCCCGGTGGTCAACATGCTTCCAGCACTCCTTCTGGCAATGCCGCTTTCCGCCGCCTGGACCGCCTGGTTTGCCTGACAATGCGTGCAATAGCGGCAAAGTGATGATAGATTGTGCAGTCTGCAGTAAATTGAAGAAATTTGATTGACGAGACGAGGCGAATCAGGTTTAATGCGCCCCGTTGCCCGGATAGCTCAGTCGGTAGAGCAGGGGATTGAAAATCCCCGTGTCCTTGGTTCGATTCCGAGTCCGGGCACCAAATTCATATCAACGGACCTCCACGGAGGTCCGTTTTTCGTTTCAGAACGCCACAATTTAAGCGTTCTGCCTCCAAATCAATTCTACCGAACTCAACCAGATTCCCCCCACATCAACCTCATTGTGTGGGTATAATTGCGGGTATACCCCAGTTCGACAGAATTTGTACCCTCTTTAACGCATTCAGAAGGCTGAACTATGGCACTGACTGACGCAAAAATCCGGGCTGCAAAGCCCACTGACAAGGCTTATAAACTCACTGACGGGGCTGGCATGTTCCTGCTGGTACATCCTAATGGTTCCCGTTACTGGCGTCTCCGTTATCGTATTCTGGGTAAGGAGAAGACTCTGGCACTTGGTGTGTATCCGGAAGTTTCTCTCTCCGAAGCTCGTACAAAACGGGATGAGGCCCGAAAACTGATTTCGGAGGGGATTGACCCTTGCGAACAGAAAAGAGCTAAAAAAGTAGTCCCTGATTTACAACTCTCTTTTGAACATATTGCACGACGCTGGCATGCCAGTAATAAACAATGGGCACAATCACACAGCGATAAAGTACTCAAAAGCCTCGAGACACACGTTTTCCCCTTTATCGGCAACCGGGATATCACAACACTCAGTACCCCGGACCTGCTTATCCCTGTTCGTGCTGCAGAAGCTAAACAAATTTATGAAATCGCCAGTCGTCTGCAGCAAAGAATATCTGCTGTAATGCGTTATGCCGTACAGTCTGGCATCATCAGATATAACCCGGCTCTGGATATGGCTGGTGCATTGACCACAGTAAAACGCCAGCATCGCCCTGCGCTGGATCTTTCACGCCTGCCTGAACTTCTGTCGCGCATTGACAGTTATAAAGGTCAGCCTGTCACCCGACTGGCAGTTATGCTGAATTTACTGGTTTTTATTCGCTCCAGTGAACTCAGATATGCCCGCTGGTCTGAAATTGATATTGACAATGCCATGTGGACTATTCCAGCCGAACGCGAACCTCTGCCAGGCGTAAAATTCTCACACCGGGGCTCCAAGATGCGAACACCACATCTTGTGCCACTCAGCAAACAGGCTGTAGCCATACTGACAGAACTTCAGACATGGGCTGGTGAAAATGGTCTGATCTTTACGGGAGCACATGACCCGCGTAAACCAATCAGTGAAAATACTGTAAATAAAGCCCTCAGGGTGATGGGGTATGACACAACCCAGGAAGTCTGTGGCCATGGATTCCGGGCTATGGCGTGCAGTGCATTGATTGAATCAGGTTTGTGGTCCCGCGATGCTGTTGAAAGGCAGATGAGTCATCAGGAGCGTAACGGTGTACGAGCAGCTTATATCCATAAGGCGGAACATCTGGAAGAACGGCGACTGATGCTACAGTGGTGGGCAGATTTTCTGAATGCGAACAGAGAGAAATGTATCAGTCCGTTTGATTATGCAAAGATCAACAATCCATTTAAATAGTAATAATCCCCGGGCAAAATGCCCGGGGTACTTTGAATGACTATTTTTCTTTGGGCGTGATGAAGAAGATTGATGGCAAGACAAATTACTCCCGACTCTTACGTATTTTCATGGAAAGAAAACCCCCAATATTATCCATCGGGATCGAGTAATAACCTGTAATATGCTGCAGGTTCCGACAGCGGCGGCAAATATGCAGCACATATTGTGCTCACTGATCGGCACCTGCCGACTGAACGGTATCAATCCGGAAGCGTATCTGCGCCATATCCTGAGCGTACTGTCGGGATGGCCTTCCAACCGAGTTGACGAACTCCTGCCATGGAACGTAGCACTCACCAATAAATAAGCGTTAATACGGCGCTCCGTTAACGCTTACCATTTTACTGAACGGAGATCCTCTATTATTCAATAACCTTACCGTTAGCACGAACATATCTATCGTTAATGCCTCTATCTAGCCCGCACAGAAGGCTTCGAAATGAAGCCTCCTGCTTTCAAATGAGATCCCAAAAGTTTACAGATGAAAGTTTTCTGAATTCGTAACTCATATAGCGACTCTGTCCGCAATATTTTGGTTACTAGCACTCAGAAGCTATCTGATGGATATGAATACGCTTGTGAATATGTTGGTGATTCACGTAATTGTGCGTCTTGTTGGAGCGGTAATGAAAACCACGCTCCCCCCACATAAGCCATACCAATACCTTGCCGGATTGCATCAAGTAACGATCAAGTAGATCACGGCGCAAATAACTGACTGAGCCACTGACAGCCGAATCATACTCGCCAACTTTGCGGTACAGTGATGCCACGCCTGCTGCATCATGCAAATCCCATGTGTTTGCACGGTATCTGAGATTCAAAGCCTCACAAAGTTGCTTCGAGGGTAGACTCGCACCGCTGCTTTGGTTCTCCACGCTATGGTAACTCTCCCAGTTGTAGTTCTGCACGGTGATATCTACCGCAACGCCATTGCCTGACCATCTGTCTGCAGACACAAAATTTTCATCACTATCATCCTCTTGTTCATTTGCGACTAGCAGCCCCGGAATCGACGAGAAAGGCATCTCACCAGCATAGGTGTAATAGTAGACAGGAGCATCAGGGATGGCGCTGTTGCCAGGATATTCAAGATCAGTGAACAACCTACATAGATTGTCAACTTCTTGGCTATCTACGAATACTCCTCGCAGGAAAGTGAAAATCTGCCGGTCATCCGAGGTAGCATTTTGCTCAACAAAACCGTCAAGTAGGATCCATGGCCCCGTCAGACCATCAATTTCCGTAATCTCAAGGATGCTACGGTAGTCAGGTTGCGGCCCCCTCATGATCCAATCCCCATCATCCGACGACTGTTCGCTGAACAAGGCTGGAAGTGGCAAATCAATGCTCACAGCGTCTAGCGGGAACGTTGGGTCGATATCTGCGTCCGATGGACGAGCGCTGCGGTCTTCGGAAAGGAGGCCCTGCGCGTATCGCAGTCCCCACATCTCGAAGTAAGCTATCCAGCCGTACTTTTTGCCATATCGATCAATTTTGTGTTTGTCTTCTCCCATACGAGAGCCGGAATACATTTGCCGATCAATAGATTCGAACTGCTCAGGGTCATAACCAAGTACCAGCATTCGAGAAATAATTGCCTTCAACACCTGTTGGTACTCTGGGTTGCTGTCATCGTAGTTCGATCTATGTGGAATAAGTCTCCCAATCGTATAGTTACCGAAGTCCATTCGAATCGCTGCGCTCTGCGCTTGCTTGATGACTGCTGTATCGTACTGACGAATGTTTTTAAATACGTTAGGCAGATGGCTAAAAGGCGGAACAAGATGAACTGCTTCATCCTCTGAAAAACAATTTGGATCTACCATCCTTGCAATGGCAATGATTCCCAAGCAGTACTGTTGATATAACGCATGCCAGGTAGGAGCTGTAGCATCAGGTACAAACATGGTTTGGTAAATCTCACGAGCGAACCGTGGCAACGCATCATGTAACTCTACTGCATCGATATCCGACCAAGTGGTCAGGACTGCACCGTAGGCTGCGGCGAACACTCGCTCAGGGACATATGGGTCTGAAACTGCATTTGTCTCCATCGCCAACCGGAAAAACTCTTCTGGCCGCCTGATGGCAAATTCATACAGGGCTTTGGTAGCCATATCCCGCAAAGCTCTGGATGTCGTCGTCAATGTCCACATCACCCAGCGAACTCTCCGAAGTTCACGCTCATCCAGATGACCCAATTTCCATCTCGTCGACAAGAATTTTAAGTCATCTTTAACTTGTTCAGATTTTTGACGAATCCACTCGGACCAAAAAAGATCGCGCTGGGTATTGGACATCGCCATTAGCACATCATGCAAAAAGCTCATATCAAACGGATGAGCTAGTGCAGCCCTGATGCTCCGTAGCTTTTCGAAGGCAAATTGTGCAAATCGCTTCGACTCCTGCATAGCTTGAGCAAATCGTTCAACAGTAGCCCGCCCGATATATCTTGGGTCCGATTGCGTCGTCAATAACAGAGCGTCCATAACGAGTATATCATCCGACAAGTCTTGCCAAAGCTGCCGCCTACCAGAGTGTTGCGGATACAGATCAACCAGAGCCCGGAATACGTCATAAGCGAAGGTATGCGAGTCAGGTCCATGAAATTTGAATTTTGCGCTCCCTTCATCGCTTTTTAACCATTGGAGCAACTCAGGCTTCCTAAGCAGGTGGTGCGCCATCATATGTCCGGCCATTAGGTCGTATGCAAACGCAACTCCTTGCCTACCTTCTTGAGAAATAGTCCTAACTAGTATGCCTTCAGACTCCAGTGCACGAATAATACTATCGTTCCACCCCATATCCCGAACTGCCGCCCGTGTAGCTTGAAAATCCACACTTCTCGCATTGTTATCCCAAAGAAGACCCGCGATCGTCAGTAGTGCATCCTGAACGTCATCTTGATAAATGCGATACCTCGCTGGTGAAAGCTCAGCGACTCGTGCGGCAACCTTGTTAAAATGTGCTTCGAACAAACTTGCAAGCGAACGGGGCAATGCTTCCACTCCGACAATATGCTGACGAGGATAATTTGCTACTTCGCAAAAAATTCTCAGTGTTAAGGGATGCTGCAAGAGTTCGACTGGTAGATCCGCATCGGTAGCATCGATCTTGTAGTACTCAAAGTACTTGTCAAATGCTGTCTTCGGATCTTCCTGAAACCCGTTATGTTCAACTTGAGGAAACCCTTCAGGCAGACACATCTGGGCGAATTCATTGCGAAGAGTGACAACTAACAAGACATAAGGAAAATTCTTTAGAAGCTCATCCGCTCGGGATAATTCATCCCTCCAATTTCTCGGATCTTCCGCCTCATTCAGACCATCAATAACAATAGGTATGCGTTTGCCTGCACGCTGGCCTGCCGCATCTACGGCCTCAATCAGGCGGTCGAAACTTTCTGCTGGCCTCCCAGAAATCTTGAAGGCAGTTACGAGATCATCAAGCCCTTGACCTGAATGAAGATTCTTACCCAATAGGAGGATTCCCCCTGGGTATTCCCCTTCTGGCTGGGTTACCTTGACTGCAAGTTCAGATTTACCTTCACCTGCCGCCGCAAGTACAGCAACTGTCCGAGCACCAATTGACTGCTCCAGACTACGGAGAACAGACGAAACCATGTGAATATCTGCAACCAAATTAGCGGTTAACGGAGCCCCGTCAAAGCGAGCTCCACGCAATTTCGAAAGTAGCCTGTCATAACGTACCGGCTGACGAGGATTTGAAACCAACGCTTGATGTACAGAGTTAAAGTCACCTTTGCCGAGCGCCGTGTGTAAACCATCAATAAACTCAGTCAACTCAATAACCCGGGACAGGAGTAATTCAACTTCAGTCCTGAGCTCAATTTTGAGTTGCTCAGTAACCGAAGCAATGCTCGTATGATTCTTTTTTAAAGCGTTTGAGAGTTCTTCCAGAGATTCCCATGCGTTTTGGCTGCACAGATGCCTGAATATATTCTCCTCAGCCCCCACCGCTACATGAACGTCTGGCTGGTAGCGGTTCTTAAATGGAGCCACGGCAAGCTTATGCTGCTCAGCAATTAGCTCTGGGGTTAGAACCAGTTCACCAAAGTAGGTTTCCCGTAAAAGCGCTCCCGGTCCGACCAAAAGATCTTCGATATCAGTAGCAGTGAGCAGTTCTAACTTCAATTCGGGGAAGCGGTCTCGCTCTAGCGCGAAAAACCACTCTTGATCACCTTTTGTTAACGTGTGATGAGTCCAAAGCTTCCAATTGGTTACTCCAGGGACATGCTTACGCGTCTTTTCGATACCTTCGATGATCTTGTTGCGGCGGGAGGCTCCCAAATCTTGTCCATTCACCAGCTCATACCACTTGCATTGCCAACCAATCCAGCCTGGTGGCGCACCGAGATCACAAGGCTCCGTCAGCTCGAGGTGAAACTCCACCCCAGGCTGATTTGCAAGTTGCTTAAAGCGCCCGAAACGACCATAGTGTCGGCGTACCAGAGCGCGACAAAGGTTTTCGAAGTTCACATCTGCTGCACCGGGCAGTTCGTTGAATACTTTCCAATTTACTTCAGGCATCAATACATCCTCTTTCAACTGGCATCGCTGGAATCGGACGGATAGTCATGCGCTGAGAAAATCTCGACCTTTGCTCCAGCCTCGACAAACAGCTTCACGAACGCGGATACCTCAGCCTCATCAGTAGTTATTGTTATTCTATCGCCTTCACGATCTAGATGATGATCTGACACCAATTGACCAAGATCGGTTGGTCCTAAAGTGTGGAGTTTTAGGCTGCAAAGTAATGAGAGCATTTCATCTGAAAACCGTTGATTCTCTGGCTCATCAAAAGGGAGCGAGTAACATTCATCTTTCTCAGCCTGAGTACTGAGCGTTTTAATATCCTTCTCGACCTTCTCTGCATCTTGCTCTTGCTTGAATTTTCCGATGAGAACTAAGTTCATCGAATGCTCAGAACCATATCCGTTCCAAATTTTCATTACTGTGCCCCTTATTTCATCTCTAAGGTATTACGAAGTCGCTTAAGCGCTGACAGAACACCGGTTTCGCCAATATCCACACCGGTGGTTGAATAAGAACTCATACGCAATATGCCGGAAGCGTCTATGTGCGCGTAGGCTCGAAGGCCAGTTTCATCAGGAAGAGGATCGCATATGGGTAGTCCTGACGCTCCCACCTCACTTACTGCAAGTCGAACCTCTCCTCTGTAGTTGGAGACCCAGTTCTTAAGCTCCCGGCCGACCACTTCATTCATACTTGCGACCGCGTTAGTTGCTTGCTGAGGCAATAACAGCAATTCACTAGCGCCAAACTGTTGCGCCAGCTCAGTTATTGCATCAAGCTCAAAGACTGTACGTTCGTTTATCACGACGTTTATTCCAAAGGGCGACAATGTTGCAATCGATTCAATTCCCTTAAGTAAGTTGGCAAAAGGTTTTCCGCGCAGTTCTTCATAGGTACTGCCTATCCCGTCAACGCTAATGCGCGCGAAGTGAATTGAACCTTTGAGGTGTTTAACTAATTGTTGCGACAAACGATGACCATGGGTCGTGAATGTCACGGCAAGCTGAGTTTCCCCGGCAGCCCGTTTGCATATTTCGACGAAATCTGGATGGTGAGTTGGTTCCCCTCCGCCAAAGCCGATGCCGAGGCATCCTTCAGTATCCAATTCCTTTAACCAGCTAAGTACTTGGTCAGTATGCAGCACGGCCTTGTGTTTGGGCGCAAAACAATATGCGCAATGAAGATCGCAAAGATTGGTGAGTGCTATTGAGACTTGACGGGGAGACATCGACCAAACTACCCCCTGAGAGTACAATTCGTCTAATAGGATGTTCAAACCTGTATTTCGATCGAAGAAATGCACTCCGTTTGGCCCGATTCTGGACTTCATAACACCAAGTTCCCCGCAGCTTAAAACCCACAAAAGTAATAGTATTTAACATCATAGCGAGAAATCCCTTAAAAAAGATTGCGTAAGGTTTGTTTTTCGCTTTCAGTAGACGCTTAAAAGTCACACGTTTCGTGTCGACGTAAATCCATATTACTACATCGACGAAGTACTGCCCCTCTCGTAAGCGGCTCACCAGAACCGCTTACGAGAGGGGAACAGTTATTTCAGTTTGAACCTAGGGAGATTAGACGGATTTTTGTTGGTAAGTACGAAATCCGGGTAATGGTGCCAACTTACTGATTTAGTGTATGATGGTGTTTTTGAGGTGCTCCCGTGGCTTCCATCTCCATCAGTTGTCCCTCCTGCTCAGCTACTGAAGGCGTGGTGCGTAACGGTAAAAGTACTGCCGGACATCAGCGCTATCTCTGCTCTCACTGCCGTAAAACATGGCAGCTACAGTTCACTTACACCGCCTCTCAGCCCGGTACACACCAGAAAATTATTGATATGGCCATGAATGGCGTCGGATGTCGCGCCAGTGCACGCATTATGGGCGTTGGCCTCAACACGATTTTACGTCACTTAAAAAACTCAGGCCGCAGTCGGTAACCTCGCGCATACAACCGGGCAGTGACGTGATTGTCTGCGCTGAAATGGACGAACAGTGGGGCTACGTCGGTGCTAAATCACGCCAGCGCTGGCTGTTTTACGCGTATGACAGGATACGGAGGACAGTTGTGGCGCACGTCTTCGGTGAACGCACTCTGGCCACGCTGGAGCGTCTTCTGAGCCTGCTGTCGGCCTTTGAGGTCGTGGTATGGATGACGGATGGCTGGCCGCTGTATGAATCCCGCCTGAAGGGAAAGCTGCACGTTATCAGCAAGCGTTACACTCAGCGCATTGAGCGACATAATCTGAATCTGAGACAGCATCTGGCAAGGCTGGGACGGAAGTCACTGTCGTTCTCAAAATCGGTGGAGCTGCATGACAAAGTCATCGGGCATTATCTGAACATAAAACACTATCAGTAAGTTGGAGTCATTACCTGAAGTAAGAGCATTTACCAGTTCACTTAAAACTCTTTTTTGTTCTTCACCCTGAAGATATTGAATCCGAAATTTAATCTCTTCTGCACCCCGTCTTGTATCGGACTCATTAAGTATTTTTGTTATTCGCTGTCTCTGATGTTCAGGCGGGTCTTCCATATTTCGTAAAACCAGATGAAATAATATATCATAAAGTGCGCAATGCCATGAATAACCATCATTGGTTAAAATAAGCTCCCAAACCCGCTCCTGCTCGGCAATAAGCTGCAGAACAAAGGACTCAACCTGTTCTGTTTGTTCGGGGGCAACACGGTATAGCGGAGCAATCACAGCAAAAAACAGTTCATTTAACCAGGATTCCGCCTCCTTCTCGCTCCTGAAAGATGGACAGTTATGTATTCTTCGTTCGTATTCACGGGCAACCTGCTCCAGAATATCCTCCGGCGGTGTCAGCCACTTATTCCTGAGCAATACACTGGTTGATGGATGGCAGCAGGCTATTTCAGCAATAATTTCACGTAATACTTCCGGGTTGAACTTCTTCAACTGATTGTGGTGCTCCCAGGTAAAACCATGTTCATCGCACAAAAGCTGCCATGGCACTGATACGCTGTCCACTATTACTTTCTTCATCATTAATACCTGTTACCTGAATATCAACAGACCGGTGTACCTTTTCTGAATATCTCCCCGGACGGGCTGGCAATCCCCATTCGCCTCAGCGTGGCATCTGCAGCTTTCGCCACTTCGCTGATATCCAGCTTTTCAGGTAGCGGCGGAGACGATATCTGCGCCAGACAATATTCCCGTCGCAACAACAACCACTCCCGTTGTGCTTCTGTACATTCAACATTGCCCATAACAAAAAGCCAGCGGGCAGAAGCTCTGCGCCAGTAACCTGCAGCCTCCAGTTTCTGCGCAACAATGTCTTCCACAACTTCCGGGGTACTCTTTTTCCTGCTCAAAACATTAACTCACTGAAATAATATACATATCTGACGGTCTCAGCGAACCGTCCATGCCGGGCTGAAATCCTCTTCCTGAAACAATTCCGTCAGCCCGCTAATCTGTTTCAGTCTCAGCACTTCATCCTGGTCCATACCCAGCTCAGTGCCAATGCGTTCATCCGTCCAGCCCAGGCGTGAAAGGTCCCTGACAATATCAGACATTGAGGTTATCTGATGTTTGCCCCTGGCCCGGTTATGTCGAATGGTCGCCGCAATACGTGAGGCCTGTCCCTTTCTCTCCGGATTAATACAGACCACCGGTAGCCAGCCCTTCAGACGTTTTCCCGTACCTGCTTCTCTGCCCAGTAACTGACGATGAAAACCATCCACCACCAGATAGTGGTTCTTCTCCTCTGACACAACCACTGGCTGAGTGAAACCATCCTTCTCCAGGGACTGTTTCAGCAGTTTCTTCTCACCCGGCGCCATGACATTGGGGTTATAATCGTTGGCCACCACCTCATCCGCTTTCACCCACAGCACACAGTCCACCGGCTCCTGTGCAAAAGGACTGACTTCATGAAGTACCCTGCGCAGATGATTCAGGGCCTGTATGGTCTCTTCTTCAGTTCGAGCCTGACTGAAGTACTGACGAATCATGTCGCCCAGCATCTCCGGTGTCACAGAATCCCCCATTCCTTCCTCCTTTCCTTCATACGCTGCAGATAACGTTCATAGTGCCGGGGTTTGTTCGGACTGAAGGAGAGGGTTCGGCACCAGAAATCATTCTTTATGAGAGTCTTACAGATACGTCGCCAGGACGGGATATCCCGGCTCCCCAGGTCATTCTCCTGTTCATCCGGGATGTCATCCGGGAAGCCCCGCGTCTGATACCAGCGCAGGTAGACAGCAATTTTATTACGGTAATGTTCTGCTGTTCTTTCCGGCATCACATCCAGCAGGAACATCGCATAGCTGCGCCAGGTATGATGAGGCGGCTTCGTGATACGCTTACGCAGGGCAAAATAGGCACCACTCTCATTGGCATAAAGCGCCCCGCTGGCAGCCCCTGACACCCGTTCACACATCCTGGCCCAGGTTTCCGGCTCCAGAACATGGTAAAGCCACAGTCCCTTACGCTGTTCAGGACCAAAAGGTTCACAGACACGCATGTTGCGTAACGGCACGCCGGCACGGTACATCAGGTCATACAGTGGATTGTAGATGGCACAGGTTCTGGCGTTATATATCCAGATATCACGGGCTTTCCAGTCATATAACGGATACATAGTGTAATAAAACCCTTCAGGTGACGCTGTGGTCCAGGGTTTATCATCGGCATATCTCAGTTTGCGCTGAGACACCAGTCCCATAAAGCGGTTGAGGGATTCATCCGCACGGACACCAGTCAGTATTGCCACTCCACACCGGTTACCGGCAAACCAGGAAGAAAATGCCGGAACAAATTCTTCAAACGTCATGGCATACCGGTAAAAGGGAAAATACGTCATGTCTGTAATGGCCTCTTCCGGTGGCTGGCGAACCCAGGTCACTCCTGGCTCCCAGCATATCCACTCCGGCTGAAACTGAGAAACGCCGTTTACCGTGGTCAGGGGAAGTGCCACCCAGTAAAAGGTTTTCGTCACATCATGGTACATTTCCCGCATCTTCTGAATATGTTCAATGGTGCACCGATACTGGGCCTCCCAGTCAATGAACAGTACAGAGAAACGACGTCTTTTCCTGCGGGCCGCCTCTGCCACAAGATGGAAAAGCACGGTGGAATCCTTTCCACCTGAAAAAGACAGGCATACAGACTGAAAAGTTTCAAAAATCCACTCAATGCGGGCGGTTGCTGCACGCAGAACATTTTCTCCGGTAAGAATTTTTTCAGTTAAAAATGTATCACTCATTTTCCTGACTTTACGCAGAATAGATCTGTTTATGCGTTAAGATAAATACCATTAATAACATCACAGCTATTTTCAATAAAATAACTCATTAAGTCCTCAGTAAAAAAGCAAACGGTTTCCCTTTCCGGTTCCGGATTTAACACTCCCCGATTTTGTAGATATTCACTTACTGACATTCCGGAGATGCGGATCCTGCCTTAGATTTTATGAAATAGAGTTTCCTGTTTACAGGCTATACCGTACGGAGTTCACCCTGGTTTCTCTGCCGGTCAGAAAAGGGGATTACAAATTCCGTTGTCCGGTACCTCCTCCCGGGCATCTGCCGAAAGAGTCTCGTCTACCTCATTCCATGCTACCTCCGTATCTGAAAAACGAGGGACAATGTCTCTTTTCTGCTTATCCTTACTTTTGTCACTGTAATGACTATTACTGCATTAAACGGGCTGTTGCAATTTCCATTGTTCAACATTTCTCTTCATAAATCATTCAGAGTATCAATGACTAAATTCAGAGTTTCTTCTGTTAGCCTCATATTTCAGACTGTAACTCACGCAGAATGTAATTCATCAGCACAACTTCTGATGTGATAAACAAATATTGCATTACATAAAAAACATAACAATATCCCTGCCTGTCTGGCATTTCTGAGGTTTAATGATTTTACTGTGTCACTTTTTCTTCCTGAGACTGGTTTTACCATCAATTACCCCCCCGGAACGAATAGATAATGAATCATAAGTCACACAACCTTTTATATGTCCATTCTCAAGAACAACAATATCACTTGCAATTACTTTTCCTTCTGAATGCCCATCAGAAATTAAATATCTTGCAACCATATTACCGTTAACCACTCCATTTTTAATTATTTTTATCGTCCCATCAATAACACTAATATTTCCGTTCACCCTCCCCAGAATATAAACAATACCATCCGCAACAACATTTCCATTTATTGTCATATTACTGGCAATAAACGTTGTGTTTTTAGACAATCCATCATGAAAAAATGAATCATCTTCTGACTCGCTGTTTTTATTCAGAAAACTGGCGATTGTGAGATTATTATCCGCAACATCATTGTGATAAGAGTGAATATCAACAACAATCGTTTCTTTCTGATTTTTTCGATAAGTCTTATGTAATTCTTTTATTTTGCTAAACATATTAACACGCCAATATATCGTAAGAAACAAAATAGCAAAGACTGTAAAAATAACAGTTTGCCGATATGCATAAACAGCATAAGCACAAATTCCGATGAACCAGCACAAACATCCTAACCAGAAAAAAAATTCCAAAAGTATTATTCCCTACAAATCAGTTAAAAGCTACGTCGTAATAAAAATACCGCTCTGTACATCTTTAACAAGCTCACCCACGGTATATATTTTCCATCCATCAACTTCGACAGGAGTAACATTAACTGCAATTTTGATCTCTGACCACGCTGCTTCTACAGTTGCAATAATTTCATGTTCTGAGTTTCGAATCTCTAATCCCGGTACAGGTGGGCAATAACCTTTATATTGCATCATGCTTATATCGCCATGAACTGATGAATCAGTAAGCTCATATATTTCACTCCAGGATGCTGCCATTAATAACCCTTGCTGAGAGCGTAAGTGCTGAATTACCGACATCTCTGCCCGGGTAACAAATATACCTTCATGGAGAGGTTGTCTTCGATGACAATCCTTACACAGAACAAGCAGATTTTCAGGGGAGTTGTCATATTTGATACCGTTCTTATGATGAACATGGCATAAATTTTTTGCGGTCGATAAATTCACACCACAATCATTACAAATATAATTAGCACTTTCTCGCATTGATTTAGATATATCTTTCCAGTTTTCGACATACCCACTGTTTGTTTTATCATAGTTCCCCTTAGGCATATGGCAGAAACAGGTACTATAATCTGAAAAAAACTCCTTTAAGGAAAAGGAATTAAAAACTCCTCTTCTTTTTTGTCTGTCAATACTTCCTTTATAATTAAGTCGCTCAAGACAATTCATACATACCCGTAAATCAGTATCCTGACAGCGACCGGAACCATCATCAATTTCGAATAAACCATCTATACGGTTAGTAGCATGGTATCTTTCGAATCGATTCTTTTGTCGCATTTCATCAAGAGTTCTGCACCAGGCAATATGAAAACGTTTTCCTTTTTCGCCATCCATGATAGCAGCGTCATAACGTCCTGAATGGTCCCGAATATATAAAAGAACCTGGCGACCATGATAAGAGATAAGGCTGCTACCGGGGTCAAGCTCTGCAATACTAACTTCTTTACCCGAAGATAACTCAATATCTATAGGCTCAAAATCAACAGGAGATTCATCCAGAAAAAAATCGACTCCTTCTGGTAACATTTTCTTCCCTAATTGAATAAGTTCTGAAATGTCGATAGATAATTTCATCTCTTACTCCTGAATAATCTTTCTAATCTGCAACTCGGCATTTGTTACAACTTTGAAGGTGACTCGACGGGAGCGATTAGGATCCTCCTTGCCGGTTTTATCAAGAATGGGATGTGCAGATGAATAACCTACTGCGGCAAATTTACTTTTAACCCATTGTTGGTGTGTCGCGATATTTTTTATATCATAAACGTATTGTAATACTGAACGTGTACGACCTTGTGATAGTGCCATGTTATTAAAATAAGCAATATCAGGATTTGTTGTTCCTGTCCAGTCAGTACTTGTATGACCTTCAATGCGGACTTCAGTTATGTGTTCCTGATAATTATCAAGGACTTTTAGATAGCGAGGAAAAAAGTCGTCAAGTATGAGTTTAAACTTTGGTTTAAGCTCTGTGCTTCCTAAGCCAAATAAAACATCCGGTGATTTAAATCGAACCTCCAGAGTCTGCTTATCGATCTCTGCATCCCAGTCTTGCAAATCCTTTGCAAACTCAATATCCAGAGCATTATAAAGCTGTAACTGAGCATTCTCGTAGGCTACGGCAACTTCTTTAATTTTTTCTTTTTCAATACGTACGTAGTGCATATACGCAATAGATATGAACATAAAAACCATCATCAGCCCTGCCATCAGGTCTGACATGGATACCCAATGTTCATTATCTTGATCTTTTTTAGGTAATTGTTTTCCTATAATCTTATCCATGATCGATTATCCGCGATGTTTATTGGCAGAAATTAAAGCTTGTAACTGCCCCATAACTATCTGGTAATCTTTAATAAGTTTTTCATAGTTACCAACAAAACCTTTGCTGATTGAAAGCAGAGCATTACCTAATGATTGCATTTCACGGTTCATCTCACGTTCAGTTGCCTGCTCAAAAGCATGTAACTGCTCGTTGATGGATAGAGCAAATTTTTCAATTGATTCTCTGACTTGAGAAGCCAGCCCTGCACTTGCCTTATCAAATGATGTCTGGATTGAATCAAACATATTATCGGCATTACTGGATAGTTGATGGTTAATCTTTTCACCAGTCTTACTGAACATATCAATCACATTAGTCGTATTTTGTTCCATATTTCTATGCAATTCTTTCGAGTGCGACTCCAGTGATTTCAGGAATTCTTCACCACTTTGTTTCATTTCAGTAATTGTTTCACCTAACGTGCTGGTCAGGGTTTCGGAGGAATTGCTGACATCATGTGCCATCGAGGCAAATGCTTGTTGTGTTTGGGTAACCGATTGTCTGAATCCTTCGGTACCTTCATCCAGGGCCACGCACATTGAATCTGCATTAAGAAGTATTTGCTGACTGGTTTGCTCAAGGGATGCACTGACATTTGCAGCTCCGGATTTCAGCAGTTCACCCACTTCAGCCATTTTGTTTTGTATTTCAGGTAATACGGTTGTAGCTTTATCGCGGATGGCAACAAAGGTTTCTAAATGGCGGGAGAGTTCGCTGATTTGATGTTGGTTCACCTGAAGCACTTCACGCAGTTCAGACATAGCCAGAGGAATTTCTTTACATTCTTCCCAAATCCCGGCAACCGCAGTTTTTGTTTCAACCAGGGACTCAACACTTTGTTGATATTGTTCTGACATCTGCTCAACTTGCATTTTATAATTTTCCTGCCACTCAACAAGTTTTTTTACAGAGGCATCAAGTGCTTTAAAGTTTTCACCAAACTGTTCAGTTAAGTTATCATTAAAATCAATAATGACTTGCCGCAAAGCATCAATAATTTGTTCTGTAGCACCTTTTGCCATTAGATCTGCAAATTGTTCAAGTTGTTCCCAAAGCTTATTACTGAAATGAGTGTGATTAGCTAGTTGTGCCTGCGAGGAATCGCTAATCTCAGTACGTAGTAATTTTATTTGAGCAATAAGAGAACCTTCACTATCACCGTTAATACCCGAGACTAATTTATTCAGAGTCTGGTTCTGCTCTTTTAATTCATGATAGATATGTTCAGGTGTAACAGATTCAGGGTTATTTTCTGCTAACGCACTTCGTTTATTGGCAAAAAAGAAAGCATCCATTCCATTAAATAAAATGGCAAAAAACATACCTACAATGCTTGTAATGAATGCTGTTTTTAGGCCGCCTAATAATACGGGGATGCTGGCATCAATACTTTCAGTATTAAAATTGAGCAACCCAATAATAATACCAATGAAAGTACCCAGAATACCTAATGCCCCCATTAAGCCTGGAGCATATTCTCTAAACTTACTATGTATATTTTTTTTGTCACACCACCACGCTGATAAAAATACGAATATAACAGCCCAGATGAAAACATTGGTAATCAGTGTAGAGTCTATCGATTGAAACAACTGCTCAAAAAACTGTGCTAACATTTCAGATACCTACATAAACAATAAATCTACAAAATTATATCAGATCCCCGACAACATTCTGATAACCAGAAATGAACTCTGACGCCAATATAAAAATGGGTTATCCACTTCTGTTAAAAAACATCATTTTCAACTGACAGTTCCCGGAACTATCCTGTGTTGACGTTAGGTCCATTTTATCCATGACACTATGATGTATTTTATATTCTGTATCACCTGAGAGCCTTCTTAAAAGGATAATGATAATTAAAACGAAAAATAGAGATTTCACCCGAACAACTACGCTGCAGAGATAATTTCGACACTTTAATTTCGTTCCATCATTTTCTGCAAACGCCTCATAGCCCCCTGTACTGAATGACGGGAACGCCCCGGCAGTAACTTCATCAGTGCCGATGGCCCCAATGCTATATTTCCGGACAACACACTCCACTCCTCTGCCGTCCAGAGACGTAATCGTCCGTTTCCCGTGAACTTCACACCCAGTTCCCGCGCTCTCAGTTTTACTGCATTTTCTGTACGTCCGGAAAGGCGTCGGCTCACTTTCACACCTTCTGAAGGATAATATTGCCGCAGGATTTCATCTTCTTCTGCACTCCAGTAACCCGGGCGTTTCAGACCGAGCCTGCGGGCCATCCAGCACACGGACTTCGGCGCTCGTCCGTTCAGACGGGCACAAATATCAGCAAGCGCAACGCCTGCCGGATAGTCCCTGCGAACAATCTCAATCTCAATCTCAATCTCTGTCTCTGACCAGTCCGCAGCCACTGGTGTTGTTATCCCCACCAGATACGCCATGGCACGAACTGCTGTCGCACTTCTGTTCAGGTATGCCGCTATTTCGCGGGTTTTCTTCACGCCATAATGCGTTTCAAGGTAGCGAATATCTTCGATTGTCCATGGTGTGCGCATTCTTTTGGGTTTATTTTCCGTTACCATGTTTGTTCCCCATTATGGCTACCACTATTGTTTGCCTGCACGTATCATCTGATAACGGTTAATTAACTGATTTAGCGCCATTTCAGCCTGTTTTTGCTGCTGTTCACTGCCATTCTGGTTACGGACTTCATCATAGCGACGTAACTGCTCTTCTGCCGGGATATGCCGGTTAAAAGCCTGCATGATGCCAAACACCTCCGTTTTCAGTTCACTGACCGTCATGTATTTTCCCCGCTGTTCATCCAGACGGTTCAGGCGCTCAGCCAGCTGCTGTAAGCGGGTCATGCCTTCATTCCAGCCCGTCATCGCCTCTTCCGGGAGCGCACGGCTCCTTACACTCTTCTGCCAGTTATCCACCATTTCCTGTACACGGGGATTATCGGGGAAAAGAACCATCAGTTGTTGCAGCAACTGCGCACTGCGTTGCAGGTTGTATGCCGGCGGTAATTCTGTCAGTCGCGTTATCTGCTGACCGGAAAGGGTTATCCACTCTGGCGCATGATTTAACAATGAGGATGTTCTGCTGAGCTGTGTCATCTGGTCTGCTGAAAGCACATCCGGTGGTGGTGTCAGCAGCGCCCTGAGTTGCTGCTCTGCCAGTGATGACTGTGTCAGAAACTGCCATCCCGGAATGGCCACGCTGACAGTCAGCAATGCCGCACAGACACCAGCCACAAACGGTTTCAGAAACGTGGGCGGGAATTTTTGAAGGGAGGATGTGGGCTCTGCTTTTGTTTCAGAAACAACATACACCAGGCGGGAGTGCGGCAGGGTCTGATGTTCCTGAACATCCGAAGCATCAGACCGGAGTGCCTGAGCCGGAAGGGTTACCGGAGACGACGCTTCGCCCTGCACTGGCTGATTTTCCAGACGGGTGATATATTCCTTCACCATAGCTTCCGGTAAAGCCACTTTACTGCTCTGTTTAAGTTCGTGCCGGGCCAGTGTGTCACTCAGTGCCTTCAGGAATGTTTCGGTCTGATACAGCAGGGGCAGGTTGTCACGGTCGTCCGGTGGCATGGCCCGGAGCGTTTTTTGCAGACGGTTGAACAGACCGGTAATAATTTCCAGCCGGGCGTGTGTATTCAGCGGCCACATCACTGACCAGTGATGCCGGGTCAGCGCCACAATCAGAGCCAGCCCTTCATTCAGGCCACTTAACCCTGTTGTATGCATCCGGGCGATGGTGTACCAGGATGCCGTCTGTAATTCCACGCCATTGTGTTCATACAGACGCAGGCAGAGCGTTTCCACGTAACACCAGTCCACATCCGGGCGTGCCGGGTGGGTCAGTTTGCTGATTTCATCACGCAGGGCAGCATAATCCGGTAATGACCGGGGGTCACCACCGGTTTTCAGTTTCACTTCAGAAGTCATCGGCAGATTCAGTGTTGCTGTATTAAATCATGATTAGCAGTTACGGAAAGAACATCAGTGTGATACCGGTACCCGGGAAAGGTATTCCACGGCACGGATGATTGCCGGTGTCACATCCCACCGCCGTTTCAGAACCGGCAACAACTCATTAAGGTTTCTGATATAACGTTCAGTGAACAGTCGTTGTCCGTCCCGGGTTAAATGAAAACCTGACTGATTACAGGTAATAGTGATATGACAGGTATCGTTGCCAATATATACGGCTTCCTGGGGTCTGAATCTGACATTCCAGTGCCAGGAGTACGGCGAGTGGTTCAGATAAAAAAGACGCATCTGAATATCGTTAAATAACGGGTTCATAATCAAAATCACAAAAAATATATTTTTCATCCGGACCACCCACACAGGGGTAGCCCGGATAAAAAATCAGACATGATAATAAGATGAATTGTCCACAAACTGCTGTTGCTTAAGATGGCGCAGCAACACCCTGCCCTCCGGCATAAATGTTGTTCCGTAACGAACCAGTCCTGCGTCTTTAAGTTCTGCATCAATGACATAATGCAACTCACCAGGCTGAGTCTGTTCCTGCATCGTCACGTCGACGCGCTTAATACGTGGCTCATACTTCAGCAGAACGTCTGAAAGCACGCGCATCAGTTGATGCGCCGTACCCGGCATTCCCTGCAGAACGGTTGTCATATCCGGCAGCCCATAGTCCGGAAGATGCTTAAGACTTCCTGCCCGGGTATTCAGAATACGCTGCATGTTATCGAGCACCGACACGATGACCTGATTTTCTTCACTGACCTGATGGAGGTCGAGGCCACCGGTAAAATTTCCGTATAAGGTTTCGTAAAGGGAGGGGCTATGATGAGACATCACAACTTCTTCTCATAATCATTTAATCGTGGAAATAGTTCAATCAACACACTGGAAAGAAGATTACCGGAGTAAAAAATCGATTCGACATTTTAACTTTTCCTTTTTGACGCTGCTTTCTCAAATAATTAATATGCTGTCTGTTTTTTTGATTCCGTAAAAAGCATTTTTATAAAAAACACTAACAACCCCATATCACGAAGTCGCTGTACATTTAGCAGCATAAAAACAAATCCTGTAGCACCTGCATCATTTTTGTGACATCCATTGACTACGCTCCCTGAACGATAGCATCGTTGGCTTTGATGGCATTGAGGAGACATTCAATACAAATTTGGCCATTAAGTGGTGGATACAGGTCCAGGAGAAGCGGTATGGGGAGCGGCATTGTTGCCGGGGCTGCTACCATCGTCCGTTTCGTCCGCCGCAGATACGTCGCCATCGTACCGTACTCTATTTTCCCCGCCTCCAGCCGCAGGTAACTTCCCCCGCCAATCAGCGTGATGCGTTTTTTCCCGGCAAAGGAGATGTCACTCGCTGAGCTCAGCGTCAGCTTCTTCTCAGCAAACAACCGCATGCTGCCGTTTTGTGCCTGAACATCCACTGCCCCTTCCCCGGATTTCAGGCTAAGTTGACCGGTCCGGGCAAAAAGCCCCAGCCTTTCTCCGGCCAGCGCGGTCATTCAGCACACGACCTTACTCAGGTAGTGTATAAACGCTACCATTGTCATCTCGTTTCAGTAGTTTCCAGCAAGCCCTGTGCTGCTTACCGTGCTTATCCTCAAACGGGGGCATTTTCTGCCCTTCGCGGGTCTGGATGTACTCGGTGGTGCCATTAACCATCGCGGCCCATTGTCCGGCATGGGGCGCTATTTCATCGGTCCAGCATTTAATGCGTTCGGGAGCGCAAGATTTCCCCATTTCTTCTTTATCGAGCAGGGCACTGGCTTCGTCAAAGCGCCTGTACCACTTCATAGTGGATTCTTTGTCGAATTGAAGTCCTTCATATTCAGAGTAGAAATGAAGAGATCTTGATTCATTAAACCGCACTGGCTTAATGACCTGGTTCACCTTCACCAGCAGCGGCGATAAACCTTCTGTTTTCATCTCTCCCAGTGGCGGGGGGAGTTCACCGGCTTTAAGTACGACACCATTGTTATAGGGCAGCAGGCTAATTTCAGGCGTTTTAGCTAAACGATGTTTTACTCTCTCTGCCCCCCCCAGTTTTTCCAGCCACGGTGTACCGAGAATGGTGTACCAGCAGGCACCTTTCAGACCAATGACTGCCCCACCGCCTTCCAGCGTTCCCAGTGAATCCACCATCACACCGGAAAAACGCTGCGCCAGGGCATATTCATAGGGAAACATCCGTTCGAATGCATAAGGAAGTACAAACGACAGTCCGGCATAACCACTTTCCACCGAAAAAGTGTCACACAACCACATCAGCCAGGCTTCATATCGCTTTTTACCATCAGCTTCTTTTAGCAAGGACAATGGAAATGTCAGTTTAATAACTGAACGGTCATTGTCATTATGAAACACCCTCTTGCCCATGATAAGAATGTCGTAATCGGGGGCTAAAAAATCCTTCTCTGCGCTGCTCAGATACCAGGAAAAAATCTCTTCAGGTGTTGAATCGAGGATCTCCTGCCGCTTTTTGGCGTAGTTATTATCAGTGATGCCAACCCAGTTTTTGGTGATCGTTTTTTTCAGCCAGGGTTTAAACTCCCCATAGAAGCGATCCACGCACTCCACCATCCTGCGGCGGACTTCTGGCGTATGTCCGTCCTTAAAAAAGACGGTGATAATCAGACCGAGATTGACTGCCGGACTGCCGTCTTTGTATTTCACGGAGGCTTCCGGCAGCCATTTCTCGATGTAGTTCAGCTCAAAATCATGCAATTCCATACCTGCTCCTGTTTAACTAACTGCCAGTACCGCCGTACCCGTACCGAGAATCGTCGCCAGTGTTCCCCAGGCGCTTATTGCCAGACGAACAATCAGTAAAAACGCGCCAATAATGGCTTCCGGGATACCCAGCGTTACGACCAGTCCGCTGGCACCCACAGCAACCAGAATAACGCCGACCGTTTTCGCGACGTTGGTTAAAACCTGTACCCAGTCCACCTGTTTCAGCATATCAAGCGTCATATCGGTGGCGTGCTGTATTTCTGTCCATGCGGCCTTAATCTGGGTGTTGGTCCAGGATTTCACCGACTTACCGGTTTGGCTGGCCCAGACCCAGACCTCACTTCCCTGCCGGTAAACCCACTCACCGCTGTCGTTAAGCCAGCTGGCTGCTGAATTCAGGACCAGTTGCGTCTCTTTTGACAGGGCATTCCAGCCTTCAGCCACACCACGCACCGCCCCCTCACTGAGGTCAGATACTACTTTACCAGCGTAAGTCCAGGGCTCTATTCTGGCAGCAACGGGGGTTGATGGCGGACGGGGCATAAAGACTGGCGGGTAGAGAGCCAGCGGCCAGTATTTCGCGCCGCTGGTCTGCCAGGCTTTCATCGTCACGTTGACCACCTGGTCAACCCACTGGTGCTCTTCCGGGCGACAGTCGTGGATCTCCAGAATGGTCATGCGATCTTCATGACCAATTCCACCGACAATCTTCATATATTCGTCGTACTGCTCCCGAGAAAGAACATCCCCCGGAAACTTCACCTCCACCAGGCGGGCCAGGTTATCGCTGTGCATATTGCCTTCGGTATCCGGCCCTGCCAGTCCGGGCCAGCGGTCTTCCTTATTTTTAACAATAATCACGTCCGGGCGGCGGTAAATGCCCCTGCCGGGCACAGGGAAAGGATTGGTCGTGTGGCGACGGCCAGCACCGTCTTTTTCCAGCAGCGTACTGCTCAGAAAAGGGCGTGGCGGCGTGGTGCGCATATCAAACGCCACCTCCGCCTTATAATACCAGCAGTAATTGCGGGCGATTTCATCCACGCGAATAAGACCACTCATAACGGTCTGCTTAAGGCTCATCTGGTAAGTTTTACCTTTCCGGCGGATTTGTGCCGACAGTTGCGGAAAACGCATGGCATATTCCACCTTTATATGCAGGTACTGACGGTTTTCCGTGGTTGGCAGACGCGACTGCTTTTCGACCATTTCGACACCCGTCGTGGTGCAGTCCCACGGCTGGTTGTTCGCCCCGGTGGGAATATCAGATGTCGGTGTCTCGGGTAAATCGGGCATTTCCATTATGACTGGCTCTCCCTGAGTTCGGTTTCCAGTTGCTGCGTATCGGTTTCCCCCACAAACCACATCGTTTCTTCGGGTTGTGGTTTTTTAACAAAAAAATGCAGTTCCACATCCTCCTGCTGGCGGGTGTAAACCGGCACGGAGCGGCCTTCGTTATCGCTATACCCCATTACTGTCTGACCTGATGGAGTGGTGAGGCGATAGGGGGTATTGGCCAGAATATTGCCGTGTTTGTCCAGCAACCGATAAATAGCCGAGTAGATATGCGAAGAACTCATACGGGGGAATGTCATCGGCATACTCTGCGCAGCCGCCGTCATCGTCCGCTTCACCCGACGCATACAGGTTGCCATCGTACCATACTCGACCTTCCCGGCTTCAAGCCGCAGGTAACTCCCCCCGCCAATCAGCGTGATGCGTTTCTTGCCGGTAAACGAGATATCACTTTCTGACGAAATGGTCAGCTTCTTCTCAGCAAACAACCGCATGCTGCCGTTTTGTGCCTGAACATCCACTGCCCCTTCCCCGGATTTCAGGCTAAGTTGACCGGTCCGGGCAAAAAGCCCCAGCTTCTCTCCGGCCAGCGCGGTCAGGTTGCCCATTGTTCCGGTGTTGATATCGCCTCCGGCGTTAACCGCCAGGTTCTGACCAGCAGCCAGCTGCATATCTTCACCGCTGGTCAGCGCCATTCCTTCCGGTGCCGAGAAAAGCACGGCTTCATTGAGCGGTTTCAGCCGCTGCTCAAACATCTGTATCTGACTGTCAATATCAGCCTTCAGCGCCTGTGCCCGTTCTGCGGCATTTTCCAGTTGCTGCAGTTGCTGATTAAGCCTGTCGATTTCCTTCAGCGCGGCATTCATGTCCAGTGCCTCGCCCTGTGCTTTCGCCTGCGCATCCGCAGCAACAAAAAGTCCCTTCCCCGCTCTCAGGGTTCCCCACTCATCGGTACGCAGCTCTGTGCCTTTACCCCGCAGTTGCCCCTGGCTGTCCACCAGATGTCCGCTGTTAAGCTGTGTCTTACCGTACTCCGTGGCGAGTTTGATATGCTCCTCGCCGCGCCTGTCCTCCATCCGCAGTTTTGAGTTAGCGGGGGTTCTGAGGATGTTCCGGGTATGATTGTCACTGGTGACAAGGTCAGGATGCTCAGCGTCGTGCAGTGCATACGCGATGTAGGGCAGGTCAATATCGCCATTGCTGTATGCAATCGCCACTTCAGTGCCATCAATGAGCGGCGTATGCCAGCCCAGCGTTTCACCTGCACAGGGTTTTGCCATCCGCAGCCACAGGTAGCCGAATCCGGGTTCCGTCCCCTCCCGGTCAAAGTCCATCTTCACCCGGTAACGCCCCTGCCCGTCCAGATGGGCATAGATATCGTTCTTCCCGCGACTCTCAATCCGCGCCGGAAGTGTACCCGGGATAACCGGACGCGGGATTTCTGCTGGTCGGAAACAGTAACGTTCGGTGTAAGGCATTCCCCATGCTGACACATGCAGCCGGGAATCCCGGGCTCCCCGGTAAGTCACCAGTGTGAGGACAATCCCTTCCTTCAGGTCCGTAATGACATCCCCCTGCGGCTCCAGCACCTGCCCGGGGGAGAGATGTGCGGCGTTGCTGAACAGGTGAATGCGGGCCGACCTGTTGAGTTCCCGCTCGTGGTGAAGCCGGGCGTAAAACGCACCAGATTCGGTTTCCGGCTCCGGGCTGGTATCGTCTCCCGCTTCACGATAAGGTGCTGCGTAACGGTAATGCTCCCCGGTGGTGACCGCATCATTACGCACGCTGACCGTCGCATTCATCAGCATGGTGGCTGTCCGGTAGTTGTAATCACGCGTAGTGACAGTGCCGGTGGCGACGTTATGCCAGGTCCGCACATCCCAGACCGATTCTGTAGCACCGTCAAAAAGCCCCGACGGCTCGCAACAGGGCAGGCTCACATCAAACTGGTAGTTAAGCTGGCTGTCGGCAAAAATGTACGTATCCATACCACGCACATCATCCATCTCCGTGCGCCAGTAAATCCCCACCTCAGACAGAATGCGCTGAATGAACTGCAAATCCGTTTCCTGCCACTGGGTGATAATTTCACGCGACGGATAAGCGCGTTCCAGCCTGAATTCAAAATCAGCGCCCTCCAGCCCGTGTTTGCGCAGCACCTGCTCCACCACCTCAGGAACAGACTGATTCTGAAATACGGCACACTGCCGGGTGTGCTCCAGCAGTGCCAGACGGGAGCTGAGTGTAAGCCGGTAGTGGGACTGGTCTTTCGATGTGGACAGCCATTCCAGACGGGTCACAATGCCATGGACATTTTTGCCGTTACGCATCCGCAACGACGCATATTTCATCAGCACCTCTTCCGGAGGAATGTTCGCATTCCGGGAGGTGAACCCGATGTCCCATCGGAACGGCTCACTCAGTGCTTCCCTGCCACGAAAACGTAAAACATCAGGCTTTACTGCACTGCCATTAATTTCCAGAAAATAACGGGTCTGCCCGTCAAAAAACGCTGACCGGTTATCCATCACGTCACTCCTTTACCGGCACAAGGCTGAGCCAGCCATCACCCAGTTCAATGGTGCGGGCCTTATCCGGATTGAGGTCATCACGGGTCAGTACCAGGCGCCAGCGATTGTCCTTCTGATCCGGCCGGTTAAACAATCCCACCACAGCCACAAACTGCGCATCTTCATCCATGGGCATATTGAGCGTCACGCTGCCGCCGGGCATCACCAGCAGCTCTTTTGAGGCCAGCACGTCGTCCTTAAGTACCGTATCGGCATTACGCAGCAGCATCTGGTAACCGGCGGCATCAACCGCTTTACGATCCCTGAGCTGGTAAACCCGCACCATCGTCGCCAGTGGTGTCTGTGCACCATCAGCGTTAATGGCCGTACGCGGGGTAAAATCCAGATGCAGCGTTTTGATTTTTTTATAGAAGATGGATTTCGTGATGCTGATCGTGCCGTCCGTGACGGTCTGCGTCAGACCGCAGCCTGCGAGCAGGCCACAGGCAATAAACATCGGCGCCCACCAGCGGATTACTGTTACCATTCAGGCGTTCCTTTATTGAGAGAGAACAGGTGATTATTCGAAGCGATAATGTCCGTCTTCAGCAGGCGGTAACGCAGCACATTTCAGCCCTTCGTGGCAGCCCAGACTGACCGTAAGACTCTCCCGGCCGTTGCTGAGTTTCCCCGCTTTCAGCCCCAGCAAACCGGTACGACCCAGCTGAACAGGCCTGCTTTTGCCCAGACGGGGCTCAGGCAACAACTGCACGGGTACAGTAAGACGCAGCCGGACGTCACTGCGGTAGCCAAGATAAACGCGCAGCAGGACCAGCAAATCGGAATGGAGGACACCACCGGGCAACCAGCCTTCCGCCTCGTTCGGATCCGCTGTTTCCAGTGTCATCAGGAGCCGGCTGCATGCTTCCCCTGCCGTTTTACCCAGCGTGGCCCGCTGCGAAAGACGGATGCGATTTCCGGCACCCAGTCCACTGCGGTTACCGATATGGACCTTAACTGGATCGGGTTCGCTGATAAGTGCGCGGGTATTCGGTGCCAGCAGACTCACCAGAGCCCGTATGCCTTCAGCATTGCGGGTGGGTAATCGCATGGCACCCAGTAAGGCCAGAAAACGGGAAACCGGCGTTGCCACCCGTTCAGCGGTGCCGGGTATACCGAGTCCGACCAGTCCCAGCAGACACTGCGATGTGGCATCGCGCCCCCCCTCCTCGAAAGTGGCCGGATACGCATATTTTCGCCAGATCCGGTAGTACTGCGTGGTTATGCGGTGGCTGAAAATATCCAGAAATGAGGTGAACGCCTCATGTCCTTCACGGCGCTGCGCAATATCATCCAGCCAGGACGTCGGCAGAGGTGAGTCCACTCCATACATTCCGAGAAATGTCGTGCGGATTGTTGGGGGTAATGTCGGACGGTCTTCGTCGATCTCCACCGCTTTCAGGGTGCTGACCGGGAATCCCATCCCGGGCCAGGGCCTGAATCGCACCGGATCATCGCCCGGATGGCTGGTCGTGCCCAGTTTTGGCCCGTCCGGATTTTCCTGCTCCAGCAGCTGGCAGAAACGATAAAAACTGGCCCGCCAGATATCGTTGTTAAGAGCCAGGGCCTGCGTCAGCCCGGTACGTGCAGGTTGTGATTCTCTTTCCATCTCAGTCGTTTCCCTGTGGGTTGCAGTACCAGTGTGAGCTGGTTGAAAAGGTGGACATCAGCGTAGAGAGCAAAGAAACGGTGCAACATCTCCCCGAAAAGATTCACATCGCCCTCGCCGGCAAAATTATCCATATTCAGCGTGACCTCAATGTCCACACCACGGAGCATAAAGCCCTTTTCAAAACGGCAGATCAGGGTGTGCTTCACGGCAACGATGGCTTCAAGCCGGCGGCGGTTCATTTCATCGTCGGTCCAGTCATAGAGCGCCAGCGTCCCCCGCAGCACCTCCGGATTGTCCATCATGCTGAGAAAGTTTGATCCGAGGTGACTCATCACCCGCCAGTGAAACCGGTCATTTGCCGGGGGATACAGTGGCATCGTCGGTGCGGTCAGGTTCAGGACTCTGACGGGGACTTTGCCGGTTTTGACCACCCTGTCCAGGAGCGTACTTTCCAGCGCCCTGCGCGGAAGCTGCCCGTTGGTCGCGGTGATTCGCATCGAGAGGGACTCCGGTTTATCAGACAGCTGCTCCAGTTCGAACGAACGTCCCCCGAGAACTAACCATGTGTCATACAGGCCGGAGGGTCCCCGTTTCACGCGGGTGTGGTAATAACGTTCAGGAGCATCGTGGCGCATCATACCGCCCCGGTGCCGGAAGCTGGTGAACGGGACATAAGGGTGTCTGCCATTCTTCACCGAGCCGTGAATGTTATCGACGCTGTAAATTTCGGTGTGACCATCCTGAAGGCGCAGCGGCCTGAGCAGGTACTCGTTATCCAGCGGGTTAAGGATCAGCGGGTCGGCTTCCAGGGTAAAGAGATTGATAACCGGCGCACAGTGCAGGCGAAAGTTTTCTGTCTCAAAAGGCAAACCGGATGACCAGGCTTCACTGAGCACAATGTCGATTTCAAACCAGGTACTGCCCGCCGTGAGCCCGATGGTGTCGAGGCCGCGCAGTTCAACAAACATAAACTTCGGACGGAAGCTGAAATACTCCAGCAGCAACTGGTAACCACTGAAGGCTGTATCGGCTTTCTTCCACAGGCAGTCATTGTCGTCAAAGCCCATGGGTCTGCACCAGCCGTCAAACTGATGACGTCCGGTATATGTCCCGGCATGACGCGCATACATGGCATGTACACGCCGGGTCATTGCCAGATGCAGCGCAGCGCTTACCGGCGCCTCTGCATTAAGAAAAATGGCGACTTTGTCGATCCCGGCTTTACTCCAGTCCACTTTTTCAGGGCATTCGAAGCGCAGGCGGATAGCAGAGCGGCCATCGGATTCAGTATGGAGACGGGCATCTGCAAGGTGTAGCGGTTGTAGCAACACATCACGGGTCGTCCGGTACTGGCAGGCGGTTTTATGCGGCCCGACAGGACGGGACAGAACGGAAAAGCCTTCAGCCAGTATTTCGGCCTGACGCAGACTACGCCAGTCAGGCGAGAACTCAACGATGGCCAGCGACGGGATAGTCCGCATATAGTGCGGCCACAGCAGACTCACCAGCCCTTCGGTGAGCTCCGGCAGGTCATCATCCAGCTTTTCACGCAAACGTCCCATCAGGAAGGCAAAGCCTTCAAACAGACGTTCCACACTGGGATCGCAGGCGCCAGGCTTATCCAGATTCAGCATTGCTGCCCGATCAGGATGGGCACGGGCAAACTCTTTACCGGCTTCCCGCAGATAGCGCATCTCTGCTTCGTAATAGCGCAGGGTTAAATCATCCATGCACGGCATTCCTGAAAATGGTTAAAGAGAACATCAGCCACAGAGCACCATGGCACGGGCCGGGTCAATGGCGATCAGCCCCGCCAGCAGCGTATCCATCTCAGGCATCAGACGGGCTTTATCAGATTCACTGCGACCGGCTTTCATCCGTAGCAGCTTCAGGCGTCGGGCCCGGACTTCAAACAGCAAAGCAGGCTCCCAGTCTTCCAGCGTCAGCTGTGGCGCACGGGTAATGAGTTCACCAAGCAGATGAAGCGCCATATCGTTCCGGCCATACTGCTCTGCCACCCGGGCCATGAGCAGACGTATCAGCCAGCGATGACGTGGTGTATCCATCCCCGGCCGGGACTGGAGCCAGGTAAGCGCCGCTTCAGGCCCTTCCGTGTCTCCCTTTTCCATGGCTTCAGACTCAAGGATCAGCACATCGTCAGTCTGGTCATTAACAACGGCAGGAATGGCAGCTTCATCGCCGTACATCATGTCTTCTTCATTCACTTTTTCAGCGATCCAGGCGAGGGTGACCTCGTCAGCAAAGGGAGTACCGTCATTCCATGCCAGTCCTTCAAGGCCCGGGAGACGTTTAAGCAACAGCCGCAGATCTGACAGGACAGCGTCAGACCAGGAATCCCAGGGCTGACCAGCATGACTGAGCCCCTGCCAGAGATACCACTGAAGATCGAGCCAGAAATGATTCACCCCTTCGCAATACATCTGACTGGCCAGTTCAATCAGCTCAACCCAGTTTTTCTGAAGCCAGAGTCGCTTAAGCTGAGCGCGATACCCGGTTTTCGGGGGGACCAGGCGGGTACGCCCGCTACTGTCCAGCGAAGGGAGCTGATCGACCGTATCCCACCGCACCGTCTTCATCAGCCGGTGAGAAGCCAGCCAGCCCTGCGGCTGCCCGCTCAGCCAGCGGGAAAGTAATCTGGCCTGGTCAAGTAAGTCGCGGCCTGATGTCACCGCTGCCAGTTGTGGTGAGTCCGGGGGACCTGATTCACGCCCGGTCTCCCGGGAGCTGCTGTTCAGGGGGACCAGCGCCTCCACGCCCCCTGAACGTGCCAGGCGGTTTTCAAGCGCGGAACAAAGCCCCGCAAAAGACGGCCTCTCAGCTTCCGGCCAGTCTGCCACGGCGGATCCCAGCAGGCTTATGGCGCCTGCCGTCAGACCGGCCTCATTGCTGTCCACCCCGGGCCATAACAGCAGTGCATCAGTCACTTTTGCACTGTTCAGCCACTCCAGCGCAGCTTTCCGGGCGGCAGGACGCCGGGGATGACATGCCTGTCCGTAGCGGGTCAGCATCGCAACAAGAAGTAATAAGCCTTCAGACAACCCTTTTTCACCGTCGCGGGTGAGACGGGCCAGCACGTACCAGGTCACGACTCGAATATCTCTGGCGCATTCGCAAAGGCACTTCTGAGCCAGTTCGCACAACAGCGCTGAATCGGTACCTGAAATCTTATTGATCTCTTCACGCATCAGCTGAAAATTATCATCGTATGCAGGATCGTCCCCGGTTTCAGATCCGGAGGTGAACGGATGCAGCCAGTTATCCCAGAGCGACAGGGCCTCATTTGCGCGGGAAATGAGGCTCAGTCTTTCTTCCTGGCTGGCGGCGCAGGCCGTTAACAGGGCTTCCGGTGAACTCATTCTTTTTCCTGTTTGTCAGTCTCTTTCATAAACCTCACGACCGCTTCCGGAGAAGCGTCGTCCTTACTGTTGACGATTTGTGGTGGCGTCCATTTCAGCAGCATACTTTCCCCTGCTGAGTGGGATTGCCCTTCCGGTCGCTTACCGCTTGTTTTTTCTGACATGGGGGCGAAAACGCCGACGGGCGTGAAGGAACCGTTCTCTGAAAGGGGGAAAAATGTGCCCATCAGCCCCCGGATCTTCAGTAAAGGCCGGCGTCGGATAAATGCCCCTGTTCATTTTTACTCAATACCTTCCGTGCCGGCGGCAACGTTAAAAATGGTGGTGGGCAGCGTAAACCCCTGTAGCTTCAGTAAGGCAAGCGGACCGTCGCCCAGCTCGCTGCGCATGACGAATTTCAGAGGATTACCATCGGCAGTGATCCACACCAGTTGTGTGCGGCTGGCATCAAGTGGCGTGATCAGGGCTTCGTCCAGCAGGCGAATAAACCCCCAGTTCCCCTGGTGACTGGCGTAGAGTTGCATCCCACTGCTTACACTCCGCCAGCTGAGCGACACACCTGGATAGTAAGTATTCCCCGGCCAGGTGAAGCTCTGCCAGCTTTCCATCTGATTGAAGTAATCCAGATTCTGTTCATCAAGGGTAAGCTGCACTCTGGCAACATCCCGTGAAGGACGCGCCATCAGTTCGAAGTGAACCCCCGCATCGCCCTGAGAGAACACGATATCTGACAGCTCTGCCAGCTGATTAATCGCCCGGAGGAAATCCGGACTGACAACCATCCCCTGGCTTGCGGAAGGATCAACAACCCAGCGATTCCCCTCCTGGTGGAGGAGCCCGCCAAGATGAGTTTTCAGGAACGTCGTGATCCGACCCGAGTCACTACGCAGGAACTGTGCCAGTAACGGCAGGGAGGCATCACTGCCGGTGGCTTTAAACGGGTACCGCCCCGCAAAAGCCTTATTCCACTGATCGACTATGGTTGTCTGCCAGCGGGCATTGAGGCTGCCCGCAGCCGGGACAAGCACCTGCCGCCAGGCCAGATCCAGCGGTTGCACAAACAACGACTGACCAAATCCACTCCATTCCTGCCCCAGACTTGCTGCAACCAGGCTGCCGTAATCGCGGGTGTCCGTCAGGTCGATGGCTTTGCCCTGAAACACGGCCCGGGCCAGCATCTGCGACATCGCCTGCGGATCCGGGGCGCTGGTAACCTGCTGAAGCTTCAGCCGCATCTGGGTTACACGGGCGAGCCAGGACCGGAAGCTCAGATTACCGTTGCTACCCGCCCCCTCTTTCCCCTCCATCAGCCCCGTCAGCGGTCCAAATACCCCATCGAGCGGGCCTTCAGGGCCCTGTGCCTGTTCAATAAACTGCCTGCCATTTTTATTCTTATCGAGCAGCTTTTTCGCTGAATCCACGATTGAATCAGCCAGTGCCTCACCTTTCTGCCCCGTTTTCCCCTGGTAATTCAGCGTGTTCATCAGTGCAACTAACGGAGACTGACGGACATCACCGATCAGACTCAACTGGGCAATGGCTTCGGAAAGTGACGTGGGTTCATGCCACTGTATGCTGTTGAGCATGTTCAGCCAGGCATTACCAAAATCGGTAAAATAGCGTTCAGTCAGGCGGGTCTTCAGCGCCTCCGGAGAGATATCGCTCCCTGTCTGATGCGTCTTGTCCGACAGTACCCAGTCAATTTCATCGCGGCGGGTTTTCACGACCTCGTCAATCGCATCCTGTACCTGCTCTTCCCAGGCCTGACGCGTAAACATTCCAGGAACGACTTCGTCAGTGCTGAATACTGTTGAGGCATCGGTGTCACCGGTCATATCCGCAAGCGTTAAATCAGGCCAGTTGCTGGCCACGCGCTTAAGCATCTCCTGATATAACCCGGACTCAGCATTCCGCTGGCCAATTTGCTTAAGCAGAATCTGACGGACCGTACTGATTAATTCATCGTCAGGCTTAATTTTCCATTCCGGATGCGCCGGAAGGTTTTGCGCATAAAACCCCAGCAGTTTCGGTGCGAGGTTCTGCCATATGCCATTCGGCACATTCCGGCGTTTCGGTAAGGCTTTCAGCGCATTTTTTGCCAGCCAGCCGGCGTCCGCTTTGTCCGGACGCGCCAGCATCAGATAACTTTTGAGTATGTCGTAAGTATGCTGTGTGCCCTGCGTACGGGCATCACTGGCAGGAGGGAGTTGCACAAAGGCATTCAGCTGCTGCCTGAGGCTGTCTGCTGTGGCATCCCTCATCAGCCGTGCGTTATTTTTCGCATACAGCGGCCAGAGCGCGGCCAGCGTGTCGCTGTCCTGATTAAGACCAAATCGTGTGTACCATGGCGCACCGGTTGCCTCACGATGTTGCAGACGGGCAATGGCCTGCTGGAGTACAAGCTGGCTGCGCAGGCGTTCAGCCAGTGGTTTTGTTGTATCCGCTGCCTGTCTCGCCGTTTCCTGCGCCTGATAAATCTGAGTACGGTTAACGAGCAGAGACAGCAGTGTACCGGCCCCCCACAGGACAATCAGGGAAAGCAGAATCAATCGCAGCATCTTCAGCCAGCTGAAGCCCAGTTTTCTGCCGCTGACGGCATCACAGTCATCAATAATAGCTTTCCAGGCCGGTGTGTCGGGGCATGAGTTTGGTACCGCTCCGGCAACGGTCAGTTCAGGACTGAACATGACACCGCGTAGACGCCAGGCCGCAGATCCCTGCATCAGTCCACTGAGCAAAACAACCAGGCTGGCTCTCAGCTCCTGCCGCAGTCTGAGTGACAACTGAAGGAGACCGAAATCAGCAGGATCATTCAGTATCTGTGCCATTCCTGCTTTTTGCAGGTGTAACGCCAGTGTGGAAAACGCTTCGTCCGCACCTTTCACAGTTCCTTCCGGTCCGAATATGACCCCTGTCGCAGCCGTTTCCGCGCCCTGCTGAGCATCGGTGGCGTTGCCAGTCAGCCACAGCCAGACCGGCGCCTGCCAGCCAAGCTGATGGTCGGCTTTCTGACGATAACGCAGGAGGGCATCCCGTTCGCCATCCGTCGGGAGGGCTGAAATACTCATCACCTGAATGATGCCATCAACCGGTTGCCCGGATCGCAGACGCTTCAGTTTTGAAAGAAAGATCTCGTCCGGGAGTGACTGCGCGTCTCCGCCATAAATCAGCACGTAGCCGTCACCTTCCTGCCAGAGGTCATGGCAAAGACCCGGGGCCGCTTTCCGGACCACATCCGGATCCCCCATCACCAGCAGAAGTCGTACCTTACGCTGCCAGCGACGCCCATAGCGAAAGCGCAAATGTTCTGAAACGGCATCTTCACTGAAAACCGGTTCATCGTCGTCTTCACCGGGACTGGGGTTCACCACCGGAGTGATACTCTCAGCCTTTTTCTGCCCCCACTGGAAATACAGCCCGGATTTACCGGCGAAGTCGAAAGCCTTCTCCGTCAGCCAGCCGAGTAAAAACAACATGGCAACCAGTATGGCGCAGAATGTGAGTATGCGCTGACTGCCATACGGACCGAAGCCGGTGGCCGAAGCGACGTTTTCCGGAAAAGCATAAAAAAGAAATGCCACGATGACCGTCAGAAAAAAGGCGACAGTGACAACAGAGCCGATGAGTGTTTTTACTTTTACCTTAGCCATTCCCGGGTGATTCCTTGCGAACTTCTTCTTTGGTGATGACGGCAACCCAGACGTCGTCTTTGTCAGTAGTGGACTGGGCGGCGATAACCTGCGGGCCATTATCTCTGCATGCCACTGAGGCAAGAATTACAGCGAGCCAGGGAGCGGCGCGTCTGGCATATCCCAGAGCAGAATCAATGCCATGATTGTCTTTTGACAGACTGAATGTCACCCCGTTATCTTCACAGGCCATATTCCATCCACTTCCGCCTGAAAGGACCGGACCTGTATACCAGGCCGTTTTTAGTGCTTCAGGGGCTGTCGCGGCCCATAACAGTGCCCTGTTCAGCGTTTTCACAAGCCGGGCTTCCTTGCCCTTTTCAGGGCGATGAAGGCATACTGCATCCGGATAACCAGCAACCTTACGGTTGCTGAGCACCACGAGAGTAATGGCATCGGCGTCACCTTCATCTGGCTGCGCAGGCAATGAAAACGTCACGCCTGCAAGAATGCCCGGCGTATCCCAGCGCTGATCCAGCCAGGCATCAAACCCCGCCAGACCTTTGCCCGCAAGGAGTCTGAAGACTCTGCCGGTTCTGGTCGTGAGTTCATTTCTGAAGTGTTCCTCCAGTCCGGGACGGATATCGTCGTCACACTCCAGCATCAGACAGCAAGAAATATCTTTCGACAGGGTGTCTGTAATTTTTTGTACATGGGTGACGAGTGTTGACGTGACAGAGATAAGTTCTGTATCAAGAGCAGTCTGAAAACCGGGTAAGGCTGCATACCTGACAGCAGATCTGGAACCACGTGGCGTTGAGGTCTCTGAAGCCGGAACAGTATGATTAACTGCGTTAACCAGTGCACCGGGACTATTTCCTGAAAAGTGTTGAACGTATGTATCGAGTATCCAGCCACAGCGCTGCCCCCGACAGGTTTCGCGCTCAATAAGCGCTTCGCGCTCCACATTCCTGGACTCAGCCCCCACCTGCTCTGCTTTGTATGCAAACCGGCGCAGGGAGAAAAGCAGTCCCCAGAGACAGAAAGGCAATCCCAGAGCAGTAAACCAGAAAATAAAGCCTGTGCGTTCTGTCGTCCAGTTCCAGAGCGTTAACGCAAATCCTCCTGACATGACAAACGCCAGAAACAGCAGCCAGCGACGGGTATCAGGTCGTGGAACCTTCGCCGCCTTTTCAGGGATGGTATCCAGCAGGACTGGCATACTCAGGCAACCTTTGCAGGCGCAAAAGAACTGATCAATGTACAGCCACAACCACATTTATGACCATGAAAAGCAACCGGGATCCCATTATCCAGATAATCAGGATTGCCTTCGATGATGGTTGTCGGGCCATGTCCAGGTATCGGGCAGGAAACCATATCACCTTTACGCGCCACGCCAATTCCACCAAATATCATGGTGTCTGAACAGGTCATAACAGAACCGCCGTGAGTGTTTTTGTCGCCTTTTCTAATGATTTGCAACATTTGTATCTCCGTTAATTTATTGTTTACAGGACAGAATAAATTAATATTTATTGCTCAAGTATTTCAGCTTTGATCCAGGTTCATAAGAGGCAAAACCTTTTGCATTGATATAACCAATATTTATTATCTGGTGATATCTGTATACCCCTTACCTTATCTCCGGAAATAAGATAAGTACTGGTCTTATTATTACTCAGAAAAGAAAAAATTTGGTTTGTTTTTAGTTTGATTTCCATGAAAATTTCACCCAAGTATTCAGAAATAGCTTTTGATGCACTTTCTTTCGTTTTTCCCTTTAATATGCATAAGATGGTAAGTCACACCGATGCATGTAAGCCATTCCTGAACTGACTAATACTTCTTTTCTTCCATCCTGGTATATCCATATACTTTTCCATCCCAGTCGCTGGCCTTACACTAGGCTATCTTATTCTTCAATTTAACAATCAAAGCATTAACATTAAATTTCAAACCCTCGGTGGGTTTAAATAGAAATTGCTTTTGTTGGGGGATAATCTTATGGAAAACCAAATCGTTCCTCATTCACATAAGGAATGTCAAGTATATTTTTATTTATAATTCTATCGCTCCTAAATGAACCTGGTAAACAATCGCTGGATTGAATAATCCTTCCATTTTTCTTGATATCAAACGACATTGTATATTCGTTTTCTTCAGAACCTTCGACTACATTAATGACATAACTGTACTTGCCGCGCTTGAAACCATAATAAGTAATTCTCATTTTACTATCTTTGGTGCGCCTCAACTTATTCCCTTCATTAAAAACCACTTTTAACTCTGTTTTACCATTCTTCTCAAAACTATAATTAATTTCTTTTGTAATATTATCAATGAAGAATGAAGCTTCTTTACCTCCTTCGCCAGGTAATGAGCAACTAATGATTTTAGTGGGTTCTTTGCCTGAGGCTTGCGCTATTTTCTTAAAATATATCACATTAGGCACAGACATATTAGCATTCACAAATGGAGCAGGATTAGTGATGGTATATTTAAGAACATTCTTTTCAATTGATATAGTTGCCTGACCAATACCCCCAAATGTACTTTCAAAGTCCACAAAACCAACATTATCTTTGATTATACCGTTAATATTTTTATCATTGTCTTCAGAACAGTCAATTCTATTTCCGTCATTAGTTATAAAGCAATATTTACCAATAAGATAAGCACCATCTTCAACTAAATCCAATGTTAGCGATTGTGAGTCACTCTCATTTACCCAATGACCAGAAAAATTAGCTATTGAGTGAAATGAAATGAAAATTAAAAATAATAACATTCTTTTCATATATCAACCTTCAAGCAATCATCAACTCTATTTATCCAGCCATTGAGGAATTTAATCTGTGCATTAGGCTCACCGTTGGTTATGGTTAAAGAACGGTAATAATCCTTTCTGATTTCTGCAATGCGTGATAACAACTGCTCTTGATTTTCAACTGCATTTATACAATGAATCATGTCATCGTCCATTATGTTATTTACTATCAGGCGATTGTTGTATTCATCATGAAGCATTTTTCGTATTTGCTTAACTGCTCGGCCTGATGTAATTGTCCAATCATAAACCATCAAGGCTACCTTTGTATTCTCAAGCTTACAGAATCCTTTGGGTTCCCAATAATGATTATAATAAATGATTTCTGCCTGTTCCTTAGTCATATTTCTGAGAGAACTGGAAGTAGCTTCAATTCCCAGATCAATTGGTGCGTACGCTCTCCAGGTCGCAATCGTAATTCCCATATTTGTCTCACCACCACGATCATTGGGATCATTAACGTATCCCCCTTCATGTCGAAGTATTACACTGGAAATTTTAGAGAATAACTCTCTACATCTTTCTTTTACACGAATTGCCTCCAAAAACACAATCGGATGCATATGCCACGGCTCCGGTCCCAGCGCCACTCCTTTTTCGGATACTGCTTTCATCCACGTCATCTTATCCAGAAACGCTTCCAGATACGTTTTCCATAACGGCGCATCCCTGGTTAATGGATCCAGATAGTTTTTCCACAGCGGATCATCCTTACCGTAGTACCATTCACTGGCGTGTTTCGCAATAATACGGTACAGGCGGTCACGGTACGACACATTATGAATTGCCTGAAGATATTCCTGCTCTGAGTAATGTCCGTCCTCGTTACTGTCTGTCATCTCCAGCAGCCGCTGGTAGTTATATTTGTTCAGCGCGTGAGTGATGCGTTTTTCCTCCTTCGCTGCTTCATATAACTGCGCCAGAATCCCCTTCACCACGTTATCCGGTCGCTTTACCCCGTCAATCAGATCAAAGCTCGCCGGTGCTTTATTCAGCGTCACAAACCCCAGCTCGTCTAACGCGTACTGCGATACTTTTTTTACACTGGCTGCAGGTAACCAGCCATCTTCCGGGCATATCTGATAATACGCCGCATCCTGATTACTGGTCAGCGTATTCCCCCCGGCATCAACACCAGGGACATTTGCCAGCGTCAGAACGCCAGAGGCTCTTGTTTTTCGCTCTCCCGCAACCATACCCTGTTCCTTCTTATCAAATAACGGTGCATCGGTTTGCCAGGTCAGATAAACCGGTGCATCTTCTCCTGCTTTTCCGGGGTTGGTGACGAACTTTTCCATATCATCCATACTCAGGCACTCTATATGTACCTGGTAGCGCGAGCGTTTACCGTTTTCTTCCGGTAGCTGATAAAAGCCCATATGACCGAGATTATCTCCAGCACTGACAGTTACAGGGACTGGTGGAACATACACATCATTAAAAACGGGTTCACTGCCGGATGCTGCCGGTGCAACCGGCGTCAGACTGTCACCATCTGACACCACCCATACCCGGTCACCTTTTTTCAACATATCCTTATCACGCCCCAGCGTGACCAGACTGAACGTTCTTGCGGCATCGCCAGGGCGGATAACCTGCTGCGCCGTATTACCCGGTTCGTAAGAAAGCGGGAAACCTGCTGTCAGCTCGCCTGACCTTTTATTGTGCAACACATCTTCCCGGCTCAGATAGTAACCCCAGTTTTTACGCGAGGTACAGTTCACCACACCTTCCGGCTGAGTGGTGTAAGCAGGAGTACATTTTGCCCACCAGGACGGAACCGGCGCTGATTTAACCGCTCTCAGAGAGCCCCTGTCTGATACCGTCCAGACTTTCGTTCCCGCTGCAAGCGTCTCTCCCGCTGCATTTTTCGTCTCTCTGGTAATGGTCACTTCGGTAAACTGACGCCTGTCTCTGCTGCGAGTGACAATAGCGTCACTCAATGTGACAAGCGTGTCTTTATTCAGTTTTCCGGCTTCACGGCCTGCCTGCATATCTTCCGCACTGGTGTAATAGCACTGGATACCTGCCACTTTTCTGTCCGCCTGACGTCCCTGTTGTCCATAAGCAGCCCAGGGGGCCAGATTCATGTACAGCGTAAAAAACGTCAGTCCACTTTCTGCGTTATCAGCCGGCTGAATATAATGTTTCACCAGCACAAAGGATGTCGAAGCGAACAATTTTTCACCACGCCATTCAATCGCGGCACTCTCGTAATCCCTGCATACCCGCCAGGCAACGATTTCACCATCGGCCATACAACGAATAAATTGCTCCCCTTTATAAAGCTCGCGGCAGTACTCTTTTTCGGGCTCACTGTCTGTACTGAGAGCACACCAGGGGATCGTCGCATCAGTAATATGAATACCGCCATGCCACATTCCCTGGCTTCCCACCAGATACAGCCCTGAGCTTTCCCCTCCGAGCATCGATAACAACGCTTCCACGGAGGAAAAGGCATGGCCATTTTTGTTTGACGGTACGGGGTAACTGATTTTCGGTAACTTTGCTGTCATAAATCCCCTTTCATGCTATTCACTGGTCCATTTGGCGGAATTTTGGGTCGTGACCGTAACGTCTGTCCTTTTAAAGTCCGGTGTCTCCTGCGGCAGTGTGCTCCCATTTCCGGGCACCAGATAGCTCGCGACCTTCATCACCATCATCCCTTCTGAACCGTGCTCTATCCCGTTCTTACTCAGTCTCAGGTAAGACCCGCCACCGTTCAGCGTCAGGGTTTCCGGGGTGCTGATAATAATTTCATCTTCACTACTGGTCACCGTCAGCTGTTTCTCAGAGAACAGCGCCATCGTGTTGTGCTGAGCCTGAATCTCAATATCTCCCTGGTTGGCTACCAGCTTCGCCCCGTCTTTATGCACAAACAGACCAAGGGCTTTTTCCACCGTTACCGACAGATTTTTCATCGCACCGATATCAAGATGCTGGCCTGCATTGATCATGGTGTTACGGGTACTGCAGAGCTGAAGGTGTTCACCTGAGGTCAGGGCCACCCCCTGCGGCGCACTACCCAGCAGGACCGCAGACTGAAGTTCCCTGATTTTGTCGGTCACAAACCTAATCTGGGTATTGATATCACAGAGCAGGGCGCCGGCAGCTTCGGCAGCATTATTCAGGGCCTGCATCTGGCTGTTAGCCTGGTTAATCTGACTTATCGCTGCCACCATTTCCAGCACCGGCCCCTGCGCTCCGGCCTGGGCATCTGCCGTCAGGAACAGCCCTTTTGCCGCACGTACAGCCCCATGCTCATCCGTTCGCAGTTCAAAACCGGCACCACGCTTTTCACGCCGGCTGTTGACCAGGTGTCCCATGTTCAGCTGTGTTTTGCCATATTCCGTTGCGAGCTTGATATGCTCTTCCTGGCGCTTATCCTCCATCCGCAGCTTATTGTTCGCCGGCGTGCGCCACACGTTCCGCGTATGATTGTCACTGGTGACATGATCCGGATGCTCTGAATCATGCAGGGCATAAGCAATGTAGGGACGATCCGGATCTCCGCCGTCAAATACAATGGCCACTTCAGTTCCGTCGATAAGCGGTGAGTGGAAACCGTACGTATCACCGGCATAAGGTTTAGCCAGCCGCAGCCACAGATAAGCGTAACCCCGTTCTGTACTGTTGCGGTCGAAGTCCAGCTTCACCCGGTAACGCCCCTGATCGTCCAGATGGGCGTAGATATCGTTCTTCTCGTGACTCTCAATCCGCGCCGGAAGCGAACCGGATATCACCGGGCGACTGAGCAGTGCCGGACGCCAGCAGACGGTTTCGCTGTAGGGGATCCCCTCAAACGTCAGCGTAAAGCAACTTTTGCGTGAACCGCGGGAACGCACCGTGGTGATAACGATGCCTTCCCTGACGACATCGGGTAACGTGCCGTCCGTTTCAAGTACCTGACCCGGCGTCAGATAAGGGCTGGAGGAATGCCCGCTGACACGATACTGCGCATTCAGAATGCGTTCGTGGCGCAGACGGGCAAAGTATGCCCCGGTCTCCGGGCTTTCAGCGTCACCTGCCGTCAGGAAGGGTTCAGCATAATGGTACGTTTCTCCGGTGGTGATCCCTTCCTTACTGAAAATACTTTCGGCACTGTCCTGAGGTTTCAGCGCTTCACGGTAGTTGTAGTCCCGGGTGACCACACTTCCGCTCACCACGTTACAGGTGGTCTGAATATCCCAGATGCTCTCCTGTCCGCTGTCACTCATCCCGGCCTGATTGCGCAATGGCAGCGTGATGCCAAATTCATACTGCTGCTGGCTGTCCTGGAAAATCACTATGTCCTGCTCAAGACGGCTGTCCATTTCATAACGCCAGTAAATCCCCACCTCCGCCAGCAGGCGCCGGATAAACTCAAGGTCAGTCTCCCGCCACTGGGTGATGAGCTCCCGGGGTGGATACTCCCGGGAGAGCCGGAATTCAAAATCCTGCCCTTCCAGACCATGTTTACGCAATACCTGCTCAACCACTTCAGTGACTGACTGATTGAGGTAGATTTCGCTCCCTTTCGTATAGTTCAGAAGGGCGATACGGGGAACAATCGTCAGTGCGTAACGGGTCTCATCATTCGAGGCAGAGACGCGGCGAAACGACTCAACCACGCCGAATACCGTCCTGAGCGGCAGGGCTGGTGTTCCGTCAGACACCGGGGTCTGGAAAGTAAATGACGCCGGCTTCAGCAGTAACGCGTCACAGGCAATATCCGCAGAGGAGCTGGTGACAACCACGTCATAGCGCCAGGGCTGGCTGAGGGACTCAACCGCGCTGTAACGCAACACATCCAGAAAATGGCTGCATTCATGCACATGAACCCGGTACCGTGATTGCCCTGAAAGCTGCTGTACAACGCTGTCAGCCTTGCTGGTCAGGAAACTGCGCATGGCGGCTCTCCTTCTGCCTGTGCATCAAATACCATCACAATACCGTCCTCGTCACTCCATGCCAGAGTCAGCGCCTGTGGTTTCTGCTTCGCGGCCATATG